>Ga0214473_10000046_pt1 | contig 167369 bp, 136 predicted proteins | sample RVTome_7_FD_203509 | JGI IMG/M metagenome (GOLD analysis project Ga0214473, IMG submission 203509) | Soil microbial communities from uranium-contaminated site in the Upper Colorado River Basin, Wyoming, United States - RVT98D197 | ecosystem: Environmental > Terrestrial > Soil > Contaminated >...
CTTAACTCCAACAAAAAGTTCACCTTGATTCCAATCAATAACATCAAAGGAGGCTGCTGAGCCCTGTATCTTTGCCTCGGTCCCTACAATAAGTCCAAATAAGCCAAAACCGTTTGTTGTCACAGAATGTTGTTCTTCCCATACATAAACGCCACCTCCTCCAGAAAAATTGGTGATGTCGCTTAAAATCGAGATCTTAACATTGATAGCTTGTCCTGTGATAGGATTTCCAGATTCATCACGTGCTATGGCCTGGTAATTGAATCCCTGAGGAACCTGGGAAGACAAAAGATAAAAGGAAAAAGACAAAAGTGTCGAGAGGATGAGTTTTGATTTCATATTTCTACATATATAAAGCAATAGTATGTAAATGGAGATATTTTACATCAAAAGATGATAAAGAACATATGTGAGTTTTGATTAACAGATAAATACCAGTTACTAATAGATGAAATACCCGGTTAATTGATTAACATGTAAAGAAAATAAGAACTTGGAAGAACCAGTTTTAGAAACTGATTCTCAGAAATATAGTTAATGAATGATATAATACTATCTAAAAAGCAGATTTATAAAAGGATCAGGAACAATCTCAGAAACATTTTCCGAAAGGACTACCAGTTTAGTAATCCTCTCTTTTACACTAACATTTTCAACCATTTCACCAGATTTGTCTTTTATCAACAATTGAAGCTTGAACTCGAACAACTCAGGCTGTTTCTGCTCTATAATTATCTCAGTGGTTCCTTTCTTCCTACCGGATTCCTGCCTTATGGAGAGCTCAGGCTGTCCGGCTCTGTATAACCATTGCCGGAAAAATTTGTCAAGGTTTTTGGCACTTACCTCCTCCATAATATTCATAAAATCTTTTGTAAGGGCATTGGAATTGTAAAAGCGTTGATAGTATAGTCGCAATCCCTTAGTAAAGACCTCATTTCCAAGGTCATTTCTTAACATATGCAAAAACCAGGCACCTTTCTGGTATGAATTTGCATTTAACAGAGCCATCAGATTAGTTACAGTAGTATCGATTACAGGTCTGGGATTTCTGTCATAATATCGCAGTACTCTTGTCCGTGCAGATGCCATATCGGATTCCAGCCTGTCTCTTCCCTGTACATTTTCAAAATAAAGTGAAGTCAAATATGTAGCAAAGCCTTCACTGAGCCAGACGTGGTACCAGTCTGCTTCAGTAACACAGTCACCAAACCATTGATGGGCAATCTCATGGGCAATAAGTCCTTCCGCTCTCCCCGTCCCTGTAACGGAATTTTCAGAATAAAAAATCGTCCCTGCATTCTCAAGGCCACCCCAGATTGTCTTTGACTGAACATTTGCAAGCTTTTCATAAGGATATTCTCCGACTAAACTACTGTAAAACTCCAGTGGTCTGTATGCTATTGAATAATCATAGAAACCCTCAACCCTGTTTTCAGGATATACCCACGACCAGACAGTTATATTTCTTACATTAGCTGACAACTGAACTGCAAATTCTGCCGCTCCGAAGGTCATAACCTTGGTTGCCAGGGGAACTATTTCACTCCAATGGGTAAGCTTATCCGGACCGACCAGGTCAGACTCTTCAATCATAGTACCGCTTGCCACTACTTTGTACCGATCGGGTGCAGTAATTACAAAATCGACAGATGCTTTATCATATGGATGATCAATGCACGGCAAATAGTTGTGTGCCCTGTTTGGCCAGTGGTCGGCAAAAAAGGTGCGGTTGCCAAATTTGTTTTTTGAAATTATCAATCCATCAGCAGGTATTCCACGGTATTCAATTACAAATTCACAAGTATCATTCCGGTTGACAATGTTATTGAAAACAATTAGTAACTTTTCCTCCCCTTGTTTCCAATCTATAGCCTCCCCATTTAAAAAAACTGATGACACCTTCATCCCCTTTCCATCACCATCAAAACCTTTCAAATCGAAGACAACAGAATCGGCTTTATCTTTGAAATCTATTAATATTGAAGTTCTTCCTTCAATATTGTCAGTAGAGTCATTTAGTACCAGAGCAAACTCATAATGAAGCACATCGATATTTAAATAACGTGGATATTTATCATTCGCTGACAAAAAATAAGATGTCATGAAAAAAAGATAGAAACAAAATATCTTTTTCATAATGTATGTTTTCATGTCAGATTTACTTTAATACTATTTTTCTTTTGCCAGCTTACAAAAAATACCCCGGCGAAAATAAGCAGAGCTGAGACTACCATAACCAGGTCAATCCTGTCCTGTCCGATAAGGGTTGCAACATACGCTGCTATAACCGGTTGCATATAGATATAGATGCTAACTATCGTTGGACTAAGCCGCCTCAGTCCATAAGTAATAAGAAGATAACCAAGAAATGTTGATAAAACAACAACAAAACCTATCCCAAGCCAGCCATTCAATGAGATAGCCGACCAATCCATCACTGACCACTGGCTATATCCAACCGGTATGGTGGTAAACATTCCAAAAAAGAATGTCCATTTCATAACAGTAATGGGATGATACTTCTCCAGCATTCTTTTAATGATTACAGTGTAGAATGCCCAGCTGATGGTATTTACCAACGTATAAATATCTCCCAGGAATGTTGAACTTCCAATGTCTGGTGTTCCATTCTGCAGTATAAGCATCAAAACGCCGAAAAGGCCTATTGCCAGTCCGGCTCCTTTCATAAATGATATTTTCTCCTTCAGGATGAGTGCAGCAAAAACAAATGCAAATATCGGGTTTGTTGCAAGAATAATTGACGAGTTTATCGGTGATGTCATATTAAGACCAACAAGGAAAAGAGTCTGGTTAATTACGACTCCAAAAAATGAGCAGGCGAAGAGGTATAAAAGGTCTTTTCGTGATACAGTCTCTTTTGGAATAAAATGACTGGCTATCCAGAATAATATGGTAGTTACAAAACTCCTGAGCGATACGAGGGCAAATGGCTTTATCTGATCAGGCATTACCGACTTTGCAACCGAGTAATTAACTCCAAATATTATATTTGCAATTATTAAAGCTATGTGCGCACGTGTCCTTACAAACTTCATAAGCATAAAAAGGATTTGAGCCGCAAAAATAATAAAACTAAGTAACTTTCAAATCAAACGTTTCAGGGAATGTTTCAGTCATGCTATGGCGTTTAATGAAAGAAGATAAATTCCTTGATTATGGATACATTTGAAAAAATCAGGTGTAGATACGCGCAAACTGCACGTATCTACACCAATTAAATATTATAAATGAAAAATATTACGAAAGCCTGTTTTTATAATCAAGATAGGTGAATTCCCTGATCAGTTTGAATTTATTATCGATGGTCCAAATGCCAATGGAGGGGTGGTGTACGCCATTGAATGTCGTAGTCTTAACCATTGTATAATGGATCATATCCTTGAAAATAATAATGTCGCCCGGCACAATTTCCTTATCAAATGACCATTCCCCAATTACATCGCCTGAAAGACACGAGTTACCACCTAACCTGTAAGCTTGTTTTCCGGGAACAGGATCTGTAGCTCCGGCAACATTTGGCTTGTATGGCATTTCAAGGCAATCCGGCATATGGGCAGTAAAAGAGACATCCAGAACCGCAGTTTTTATTTTCTGGTTTTCAACTACATCTTCAACAGTTGCAATTAGCTCTCCTGTTTCCCATGCGAAAGCACTTCCGGGTTCAAGGATCAGATGAAGACCTGACCTTTCCCTGAACTTTTTCAAAATTGAAATCAGGTGATCAATATCGTAACCATTCCTGGTAATGAGATGTCCACCGCCCATATTAATCCATTTGAGTTTAGGGAAAAATCTTCCGAATTTTTCCGTAACTACCTGCAATACTTTTTCAAGAGCATTTGAGTCAGATTCAAACAGAACATGAAAATGCAGACCTTCAATGCCTTCCGGCAAACCACTTTTAAGATCCTCTGCAACAATTCCAAGTCTCGATCCGGGTGAGCATGGGTTGTATAATCCATGAGTCACCTCAGAAAATTCAGGATTAATTCTAATCCCTACCGATACTCTTTTCGAATGTTTATTTATTTCAGTCGAAAATTTATTGAGCTGATTTATTGAGTTAAATGTAATATGAGAACTGTAGTTAAGAATTAAGGGAAACTCATTGGTCTTAAATACAGGTGAATAGGTATGAGCTAAAGAACCTATCTCTTCAAAACACAGGCGGGCTTCATCTACAGAACTGGCTGCAGCACCGGAAATATATTCCTTTATGATGGGAAATACGCCCCACATTGCAAATCCTTTAAAAGCAAGGATTATTTCAGCTCCGGATTCATCTGAAACATGTTTAATAAGTGACAGATTAGTCCGGAATCTCTCTTCATCGATTACATAGCAAGGGGAAGGTATTTGATTGTAATCTATTGGCATTTGAAATTGGTATTATAATTATTATGGCTCAATGGGTAAAAGCGAAACGGTACGATGCAGAATCACAATGCATTGTGATTCTACATTTTTGTCAATCCGTGCTAATCCATGTCTTCCGTGGTTTTTTTTAATGTTATATTTTCATTAGCATATTTTCATAACTCGAGATCCACATCATGAAGCTCAATCCATGGAAGACCAAGGCGGTTAAGCTCTGACATAAACGGATCGGGATCAAACTCCTCAACATTATAGACACCCGGTTTTTTCCATATTCCTTTTAGATACATCATAGCTCCGATAGCTGCAGGGACACCGGTTGTATAGCTTACTCCCTGTGCACCTGTCTCAGCAAATGCTGCCTCATGACTGCAGTTATTGTAGACATAATAGGTTTTTTCCTTATCATTTCTGATCCCTTTAATACGGCACCCTATCGATGTCAGGCCTTTATAGTTTTCGCCAAGTTCCCCCGGATCAGGGAGTACAGCCTTAAGGAATTGAATAGGAATTATCTCCCTACCTTCGAACATTACCGGTTTAATACCGGCCATTCCAATGTTTTGAATTACACGCAGATGAGTAAGATATTCCTGGCCGAATGTCATCCAGAATCTTGCCCGTTTTAGCGTTGGAAAGTTCTTAACAAGCGATTCCAGCTCCTCATGATATATCACATATGATTCCTTTGGACCGATATCCGGATAATTGAGAGGTTTATGTATTTCATGAGGCCTTGTTATAACCCATTTCCCGTATTCCCAGTATTTTCCATTTTGTGTTACTTCCCTGATATTGATCTCAGGATTGAAGTTAGTGGCAAATGCTTTTCCATGATCCCCTGCATTGCAATCCACTATATCGAGGTAGTGTAACTCATCGAAATGATGCTTTGCTGCATAGGCAGTAAATATTGAAGTAACTCCCGGGTCGAATCCGCAGCCAAGAATTCCTGTTATCCCGGCTCTTTTAAAGCGATCCTGGTAAGCCCATTGCCAGCTGTATTCAAATTTTGCCTCTTCAAGTGGTTCGTAATTAGCAGTATCAAGATAGGCAACAGATGTTTCAAGACAGGCATCCATAATATGAAGATCCTGATATGGTAATGCAACACTCACAACAATATCCGGCTTGTACGATCTGATTAGCTTTACCAGTTGGGGAACGTTATCTGCATCAATCTCAGCTGTTTTTACCCGGTCTTTTCCAATTCTTTGAGCAATAGCATCGCATTTGGATTGTGTCCTGCTTGCTAACATTATTTCTGTAAAAACCTCGGGCAGGGAAGCCATTTTATGGACAACAACCGTTCCAACACCCCCTGCTCCTATTACCAGCACTTTTCCCATATATTTTCTTTTTTAACATTAAGTATATCTGCTTCAATAGTCTGTAAGCGTCAGAAGTCAGAAGTCAGAAGTCAGAAGTCAGAAGTCAGAAGTCAGAAGTCAGAAGTCAGAAGTCAGAAGACTGAAGAAAGTTATTTTGTATATATCTCCTGACTTCCGACTTCGGTCTCCGGACTCTAATTCCTGCTTCAAATATAAGACATAAAAATGAGCTCTCAATAAAGATTCTAAGTGGCCTGTTGAACTTTTGAAGATCCATACGGGAAGACTTTCATATCAATGCTATTTCTACCTATATTTGTAACCTTAAATCTTGCTGATCCAGGTATGAAGCTGATTAATCCTTTAATTATTCTCCGGATTCTGAGTACAATTCTCCTTATTGAATCGCTTCTATACTTATTCTGCCTGCCCGTTGCTGTTATTTATAATGAATCACCTGACCCATTTTTATGGTCCTCAGTTATTGCAGGGCTAATTTATATGGTTTTAAGAATTATATCGTGGAAGGCAGATATTGAAAAGATTGGAAACAGGGATGGTTATCTTGCAGTTACGCTTTCATGGTTAATCTTCTCATTGATGGGATCATTACCATACCTTTTAAGCGGAACTATTCCATCGTTCATCGATGCCTTTTTTGAATCAGCATCGGGTTTCACAACAACAGGTTCTTCCATACTGTCGAATGTAGAAATACTACCCTTTTCGATTCTTTTCTGGAGAAGCCTTACTCACTGGATAGGCGGACTTGGAATAGTAGTCCTGGTTATAATAATACTTCCCTCGCTACGTATAACCAACTACCATCTCTTTAGTCTTGAGTCATCACTCAAAGAGAAGATCCATCCGAAAACAAAAGCGATTGGATACAGGTTACTTCTTATATATATTGGATTGACTCTTACTGAAATATTTTTATTGAGCCTGGGCGATATGAACATATTTGAAAGTATCTGCCATACTTTCGGAACAGTGGCGACAGGTGGGTTTTCAACAAAGAATCAAAGTATTGCCTTCTTCTCAGCCTACAGCCAGTATATCATAATGATCTTCATGTTCCTGGCAGGTGTAAGCTTTGTGGTTTACTATTATGTAATTAAATTAAGTTTCCGGAAAGTACTCCAGAATGAGGAACTCTGGTTCTATCTGACAACCATCATTATAACCGGTGCTATTGTAACATTCATTCTGGTTGCAAAATCCACCAGACCTTTTGAAACAGCATTCAGAGATGGGTTTTTTCAGGTTATTTCAATAGTTACTACTACTGGGTACTCAAATTCAAATTATCTTCTTTGGCCCTTACCTCTGGTTATACTTATATTCCTGCTCTGTTTTACCGGAGCAAGTACAGGCTCAACGACCGGAAGCATTAAAATGGGAAGGCACCTGCTTGTTGTTAAAAACATAAGAAGTGTATTTAAAAAAATCCTTCATCCGAACGTTGTTTCCCAGATAAAACTAAATGGAAAAACCTTGCCATGGAATGCCAATGTTTCAATCCTTTCATTTGTAATAATCTATCTTTTCATCTTTGTTGTTGCCACAATTATTATTACCATAGTAGGAACAGATCCGGTCACCTCGGCAAGTGCAGTCGCCTCATCCTTAGGGAATATTGGTCCGGGAATCGGATTAGTCGGGCCCCTGCATAATTACTCCCATATGCCTGAGATTAGCAAAGTATTTCTTAGCCTCCTTATGATTATCGGCAGACTCGAGATCATTACCGTATTTGTAATTTTTACACGTGCATTCTGGAAAGTTTAACTCGGTGCGGGGTGCGGGGTGCGAGGTGTGAGGTTTGAGGTGCGGGGTGCAAGGTGCAAGGTGAAAACTGCGAGGTTGATAGGGAAAAAACAAGCAACTAGCTAGAAGCAACCTGAATTAATTAGTATTTCCTAAAAGACTCCTCACATATTCAAGGCTTTCAGGTGTACCAATATCAACCCAATACCCCTCATCGTGTCTAAAGGTAAATATGCTGTGCTCTCCTGCCAGTCTGAGATAAAGGTCAATAAGCGTATAAATACCCTTATTCATATAACTAAATATCTCCGGATCAACAATATGCATGCTTGAGAAGGCTATTTCATTAAGCTCCTTATCCCATTTACCTGTAAGAATCTCTTCTCCTGTAGAGATATTTCTCCACCCCCTCAGCTGTCCCAGACTATCAATAAGCAGGAACCTTTTCCCTGGACGATGTCTGACTGCCAGGGTGGCGAGTCCTTGCTTCTGCAGGTGAAATCTGTAGAGAGAACCAAGATCCAGGTCAGAAACGATATCTACATTATATAACAGGAACGGTTCAGTATCAAAAAAGTCGCGGGCCTTATACAATCCTCCGCCATTTTCAAGAAGCATCTCCCTTTCATCAGAAACAGAGAGTTTGAATCCCATTTCATTGAGCCTTCTTATTTCATCTTCAACCATATCAGCAAAATGATGGACATTTAGTATAATGTCATTAAAGCCATAGGATGTACATTTCTCAACAGCCAGCTGAAGAACACTCTTCCCATTGATATCAACAAGAGCCTTGGGAATATTTTTAGTTATTTTCCCAAGCCGCTTGCCTAATCCGGCAGCAAAGATCATGGCCTTCATGGTTTAGTGTTTAGTGTTCCGCGTTTTAACTTAAGTTCTTATCCTCTTCAAGATCTCTGTATATCTTAAGAGCCGGAATCAGTCTGACGGTATTATACAATTCAGAAAGCACGATTGGAAGTTTCTCTGATTCAATTAATTGACAAAAGAGTTTAACAGCTGGAACTATGCTGCCCGTAAATGTTGGTTTCTTCTCATATAACCCCCTGAAACCAAAGGCGCCCAAGGCCTGCATTAGTCTTATCATACTGAAACCGGTGTAATATCCGGTGAATTTTTCTTTATTCTCTCCCGAAACCGAACAAAAGTTATTTATGTGGTAATCAAGCAATTTCTGACGACTTGATTCAGGAATATGAGCTTTAGCATCATACAGAAGTGAAGCCACATCGTATTGAGGTGCGCCTTGTCTGCCACCCTGATAATCAATAAACCAGGGATCACCATTCACAATCATTACATTAGCCGACTGAAAGTCCCTGTAGAGAAAATAGTCCTGCCCGGTTTCGAGAAGGAAATCAGCCAGAATATTAAAATCATGCTCCAGATTTCGTTCATTAAAAGGAACTGCAATAAGTTTCAAAAACATATATTTGAAATAATTCATATCCCACATCATCGATTGCCTGTCAAAACTCCTGTGAGGATAACATAGGTCAAGGTTCAGTCCTTCTATTCCTTTTATCTGAAAATCAATCAGTTTATCGAGTACTTTCCGGTACAGATCTTCGGCATCAGAATCAAAACCATAACCTTTTTGTTTGTTCATCAGCCAGGTAAAAAGGTTAGTATCGCCAAGATCCTTAAGATAATAGATGAATTTCTCAGGAATATACCCGAAAATTTCCGGTACAGGAAGTCCCTTTGAAATAAACTGGTATGTAAAACCTATAAAAGCTTCATTTTCCTCGAGATTTGCATTATATGCACCAATAATACTCTTGTCACCATCATAAATTCTGTAATATTTCCTGTCAGAACCAGATTGCGGAAGTGCATTTATTTTAATTTCCCCCTTTCCGAATAATTCTTTGTATCCGTTTGATACAATATCCATTTCGCGCATTCAGAATACTTTTATCTTTTGTCTTTTATCTTAATTCATTATAGTTTTCCATTCTTCAAATACTTCTTCGACATCCTGTCTTCAGGATGGATTTTGGAAAAATCTCTCCAGTAATCTGCAATACTTGATTTTATCTCTTTTCTGAGTATCCACAATCCAATCAGGTTAGGGACAGTCATCAAGGCAATTGTGATATAGGAAAGTGACCAGATTATTGTGGTATCAGTAAAAGATGCAATAAAGAAGGCAACGACAAAAATAATCCTGTAATAGATTATAAATTTGGGCCCTACAAGGTATGTGAGAGCCCTGTCACCATAATATGACCATGAGATAGCCGTTGAAAATGCAAAGAGAAGCAGTCCTATTGAAACGATATATTGACCCCAGTCACCCAAAATGCTTCTCCTGAAAGCTTCTGTAGTAAGCGGAGCGCTATGCATCAGCGATTTTCCTGTTATATACATTGAAGATGCCGGAGGTTGCCATTTTCCGTTAATTACTTCTACATTTCCACTAAAGGGTTCCTTGTTATTAAAGATTAAAACATCTTCAGCAACAGAACGGGATGATATAAGAGAAACAGGCGTAACTAATTTACCTTCTGTTATTTCCAGTTTCCCATTATACAGGGGAATCTCCTCCCCTTTTCTGATATAATTCATAACCAGCATCTTCTGTTCCGGAACATTTTCATCATACTTCTGATCAAGAAAAATCATATCAGCATCCTGAAATTGATTTTCAATTTTTTCAGTCCAGACACCGGATGAAAGAATTACCAGTCCTGTCAGTGTACAAATTATTATTGTATCTATGAAAGGTTCAAGGATAGCGACCATGCCTTCTGAAACGGGTTCGGGTGCTCTTGCAGCAGCATGGGCGATCGGTGCTGAACCCTGTCCCGACTCATTTGAGAACAGCCCCCTGTTGACACCCCTGTTAATTGCAAATGCCACCGAAGCACCCATGAACCCTCCTGCAGCTGCTGATCCTGTAAATACAGTTGAAAAGAGAGAAATTATTGAAGGTATGATGTTATGATAGTTTGTACCTATCACAAGCAATGCACCAATGAAATAGAAAATGGCCATTCCCGGAACCAGCTTTTCAGTAACCTTTGCTATTCTTTTAATTCCGCCAATTATTATAAGTGCCAGCACGAAAGAAAGGATTGCTCCTGTAATTATATGTTTTATTCCAAATGTTGCGAATATGGAATTCGATATACTGTTGATTTGTGGCAGGCTTCCGGTTCCGAATGATGATAAAACTGTTGCAGCGGCAAAAAAAGCTCCCATAACAGCTCCGATCTTAATCACCCTTCCGTTTTTTGTCGTAATCTTAATCCCTTTTTTCATATAGTACATTGGTCCTCCTGAAACAGTACCGTCCGGCAGGATATCACGATATTTATGAGATATTGTAACCTCAACCATCTTTGTACACATTCCTATTGCTGCTGTTACCAGCATCCATAAGAGTGCTGCCGGACCTCCCAGGTGGATTGCAAGAGCCACACCTGCAATATTTCCTGTGCCAACAGTACCTGACAATGCTGTGGAAAGTGCCTGAAAATGAGAAGTATCTCCAACATCAAGATGATGATCAAACTTACCTTTTACAACATCAACAGCATGTCTGAAGTATCTGAACTGTGGAAATTTAAGGTAAATGGTAAAAAAGATACCGGTTCCCAGAAGAAGAACAACAAACCATGGATGTCCTCCGATATATCCGTCCAGCATTACCAGAAAATCATTTATCTTATGCATAAATCAAAATTGGTAAATAACAGATTAAAGATTTAAAAAAGTGTAGTGGCAAATGTAACAATTATCCAATAAGTTGAAAGCTATTTCAAGGTAAAGCTGACAGAACTTTTTAACATCCGGATGCTTAACCAGAATTGGATGTTCCTGTTATTAACTCTTAATGCATTCATGAGGGATGAAAATTTTATTACATTTGGAAAGTGCAAATAAAAAAGCTCTTAATACCATGTCAAAAATAAATTATATTGCTATTGCTATAATAGTTTTAACCAGGCTGTTATCTGAATCGGAACTAAAATCTCAGATTTCAGAACCTCCTTTCCTGAAATACATGAACCATCCATGGGTTGATTCAGTGTTGAACACCCTTTCAACCGATCAGCAAATTGGGCAATGTATCTGGGTTGCAGGCTATTCCAACAGGGATGTTTCCCATGAAGTTGAAATCAGCGATATTATCAGAAAATATGGAGTGGGAGGTATAGTTTTCTTCCAGGGAACAGCAGCCAAACAGGCTGAACTGACAAACTATTATCAGAAAATTTCAAAGGTCCCCATGCTTATCGCACTCGATGGAGAGTGGGGTATTGGAATGCGGCTGGAAAATGTAGAAAAATTTCCTTATCAGATGACACTTGGGGCTATAAAGAATGATTCTCTCATTTATCAGTTTGGCAGTACTGTTGCTGCTCAGTTTAAAAGGATTGGAATTCATGTTAACCTGGCTCCTGTTGCCGACATCAATATAAATCCTCTCAACCCGGTAATCAATTATCGTTCCTTTGGTGAGAACAGGGAGAGAGTTGCGCTTAAAAGTACTATGTACATGAAAGGTATGCAGGATAATGGGATACTGGCCACCGGGAAACATTTCCCGGGTCATGGCGATACTAACGTTGACTCCCACCTTGATCTGCCCTTGATAACACATGCAAGGTCGAGACTCGACAGTATCGAGCTCTATCCATTCAAAAGATTAATTGGTGAAGGGATTGGGAGTATAATGACTGCCCACCTTAACCTGCCATCGCTCGATACTACAACCGGATTATCTTCCACTCTGTCTCCTGTAATCATTAAGGGTCTCCTTAAAACTGAACTTGGATTCAGGGGATTGGTAATAACAGATGCAATGAATATGAAAGGAGTTACAAAATATTTCAAAGCAGGTGAAGCAGATGCAAAAGCACTTGAAGCCGGTAATGATGTGGTAGAATTTGTTACTGATGTGGAGGCAGCAATAACAGAAACCAGATCTTATATCTCCTCTGGAAAGATTACAAAAGAGGATATTGCTCTCAAATGCAGAAAAATACTGGCTCTTAAATACTGGTCGGGGTTGAACAAAGTGCCAACGTTTATTACCGAGAATATTGATCAACAGTTATCCCCGATGACGACCATTGCATTGATCCGCGATCTTTATGCAAACGCCCTCACAATTCTGAATAACGAAGAGAACATTTTACCGGTGTGTAATCTTCAGAAAATTAATATTGCATCTGTTGGTATTAACAGAAGCTCCCTTACATCATTTCAGAAAAGAATTGAAAAATATGATCCTTCCGACCATTATTTTCTTGATCCCTCCGACAGTACAGCCTGCTCCGATCTGTTGAACAAACTATCGGGTTATGATATTGTTATTGCAGGAGTTTTTGGTCTCGACCAGCGTCCGAATAAGGAATTCGGAATAGAGCCGGGTTTAATTGATTTTATTGACAAGCTGGTTGATAGGAATAAAACCATTGTAATCTGGTTTGGCAATCCATATGCAATTGATAAGATTAAATCGCTTGAGAAAGCTGATGGACTGATCCTTGCATACCAGGAGAATGAGTACACTGAAGATCTCTCAGCACAATTAATATTCGGAGGCATAGGTGCCAGAGGAGCGCTGCCTGTAACGATAAATGAAAAATGGCCTGCAGATCTGGGGATCATAACACAAGGCAATTTCAGGATGCAATACGGGATTCCTGAAAGTGTGGGCATGTCATCTGAAATTCTTGTCCGGAAAATCGACTCTCTGGTTAATATCGGACTGACGGCAAAAGCGTTTCCCGGTTGTGAGGTTATGGCTTCCAGGAAAGGGGTTGTTATCTTTCGGAAAACGTATGGCTATCAGACTTATGATAACAGGGTACCTGTTATGCAAGACGATCTGTTTGATCTTGCATCTGTTACGAAAGTCTCTGCAACTCTTCCCGGTCTGATGCTTCTGGATACTGAAGGAAAATTCTCCCCTGACGCGACTTTGGGCTCATACCTCACTGATTTCAAACATACCAACAAGCAGAATATTTTGATGAGGGATATGCTTACCCATCAGGCCGGGCTAACTGCATGGATACCTTTCTGGAAAGAGACAGTCAGAAAAGACGGGAAGTTTAAAAGGAATACTTTTGATTATAAATACACTGAGAAATTTCCTCTGGAGGTTGCAGAGGGTCTTTATATCTATAAGAACTACAGGAAGAAGATATTTAAGGAAATCAAAAAAAGCCCCATTGGAGAAAGAAAATACCTCTATTCTGATCTTACATTTATTATCGCCCCTGAAATAATTGAAAAACTATCTGGTCAGAAATGGTATGAATTTGTAACCGACAATATTTATCATAAGCTTGGAGCCTATGATATTGGATTCAATCCCTACCTGAAATATCCGTTGAGCAGAATTATTCCAACCGAATACGATTCCCTCTTCAGAAAACAGCTTTTACATGGAACTGTGCATGATGAAGGTGCTGCAATGTTGGGTGGTATTTCAGGACACGCAGGGCTCTTCGCAACAGCCAATGATCTAATGAAATTAATGGAGTTGTATCGCAGGATGGGAGAATATGGAGGTGAACAGCTGATTGGAAAAGATGTTCTGCAAGAGTATACCAGGGTGCAGTTTCCTGAGAATCAAAACCGCAGAGGACTGGGTTTTGACAAGCCCCTTCTTAACAACAGTGAACTGACACAGCAGAAATCCTATCCTACCTTAGGAGCTTCACCATCAAGTTTTGGACATTCAGGGTATACCGGGACATTTGTCTGGATCGATCCTGAATATGACATTACTTATCTATTCTTGTGTAACAGGGTTTACCCGACAAGAAATAATAATCTCATTTCAGATCTTAACATACGAACGGAGATTCTTCAGGCAATTTATGATTCGATAATCAAATAGGCACAGGGCACAGGGCGCAGGGTACAGGGCTTTTGCCCTACGCTCTGCGCTCCGCGCTCTGTGCTTTTTTGTGCCCAGAACAAGACTCGAACTTGCACACCCTTGCGAGCACCAGCCCCTCAAGCTGGCGTGTCTACCAATTTCACCATCTGGGCGGTAGAAAGGCTCAAAGGCGTAATGGCACAGCGGCACAACGGCTTTAAGCAAATTTATTGAACAATTCTAATATAGAACATTCATTTTGTCGGCTTCAAGCCCTTGCGCCTTTGCGCCTCTAAGCCATTGAGCCGTTTTTAGTGCCCAGAACAGGACTCGAACCTGCACATCATTACTGACACTAGTCCCTGAAACTAGCGCGTCTACCAATTTCGCCATCTGGGCCAATTCAAGATAAAAGATAAAAGTACAAAGATAAAAGTATAAAACATGGAATGACATTCTTCCTTTGTCTTTTTCCTTTTGTCTTTTGTCTTGTTACCCTATAAGAACTTACTGAAACTAATTCTGTTTACAGCGGCTGCAAAAATAAAAAATAAAATTGATTTTTCAGAAAAATTGTTTTGTTCCTCTTCGGTTTGTTTGATTTATGCTTTCAAATTTTATTTGCAACAGAAAAAAAATAGCAATTAAATAATCTGTATTAATTAAAAGTATATTTTTGCTCACTGATTGATATTATAATGAATAAACAGATTATAATTTTATTAAGGTGTATTGATTATCTCCATCACGGGTCTGGATTATCTTCATTTTAAAATGCTGTAAATGAATAATAACAGACCTGCAAAAAGTTGCAGGTTTTTTTTAACCCATTGCTTATGAAAATAATGAAATTTGGAGGAACGTCAGTGGGAAGTCCCGACAGGATGAAAGCACTGATACCATTGATTAGTAATTCTGACAGGAAAATAGTGGTACTGTCTGCAATGTCAGGTACAACGAACAGCCTGGTTGAAATAAACAATCTTCTTTATGGTGATAAAAGGGATGATGCTTCGATTATTATTGAAGAGCTAAGAGCTAATTATCATCAGGTTGTTGAGGAATTATTTACAAATAATAATATAAAAAAATCAGGCCATGAGATAATTGATTCTCATTTCAACTATATACGGTCCTTTACCCTGAGAGAGTTTACAAAATTACAGGAAAAAGCTATTCTTGCACAGGGAGAGCTAATATCAACTTCGCTCTTTCACTTTCTTCTTCAGGAAAGGAATATCAAATCAATTCTTTTACCTGCACTGAAATTCATGCGTATTGACAAAGATGGGGAACCTGATACATTTTATATTGAAGAAAATCTAAACAGGGAACTAAGTAACCATCCTTCTGAAAATATAATAATTACCCAGGGATTTATCTGCCGTAATGTGTACGGGGAGGTAGATAATCTGAAACGGGGAGGCAGTGATTTTACAGCATCAATAATCGGGGCTGCAATAAATGCATCAGAGATCCAGATATGGACAGATATAAATGGTTTTCATAATAATGATCCGAGATTTGTCGAGAATACCTCTGTTATCAGGGAATTATCATTCGACGAGGCAGCTGAACTTGCATATTTTGGTGCCAAGATACTACACCCGGCAAGTGTAAACCCGGCTCGTGTAAAAAATATTCCTGTTCGCCTTAAAAACACCATGGAGCCGGAAGATATCGGGACTCTCTTAACTGCAGAATCGTCCCTGAAGGATTATAAAGCAGTAGCCGCAAAAGATGGAATATCAGTGCTGAGGATAAGATCGGCCAGAATGCTAATGGCATATGGATTTCTGCGTAAGGTTTTTGAAATATTTGAAGCATACAGGACTCCGATAGATATGATCACTACATCAGAGATATCAGTATCAATAACCATCGATAACCCGCAATTTATTCAAGAGATAGCAAAAGATCTGAGAGAACTGGGTACGGTAGAGGTTGAAGAGAACCAGACTATAATATGTGTTGTAGGAGACTTCCGGACCGAGCGAACAGGTTCTGCCCCTGAAATATTTGAAGCGCTGGATACTATACCCTTGAAAATGATCTCATATGGTGGCAGTCCGCACAGTCTGTCACTACTTATTAACACATCTGATAAAGTTGAAGCTTTAAGATTATTGAGCAAACACCTTTTTACTTTAGAGAAATGACAAATAAGAAAACTATACAAAAATTAGGAGGACTAGCCACCCCTTTTTATTACTATGATCTGGAGGTTTTAAGATCAACTCTCGACATTGTAAAGAAAGAGTCGGACAATTCTGGTTATGAGGTTCACTATGCAGTTAAGTCCAATGCTAATCAAAAGATACTGCAAATTATCTCTTCTTACGGATTTGGCGCAGATTGTGTAAGCTGGAATGAAATTGCATGTGCATTATCTGCCGGCTTTAAACCCTCTCATATTGTATTTGCCGGTGTAGGTAAAACCGACAGAGACATAGAGAATGCGATTAAAGAAGATATTTTTTGCTTTAACTGTGAATCAATGCCGGAAATTGAAGTAATAGATCAATTGGCGTCTCTTCAGAAAAAGGTTGTGAGTATCGCTTTGAGAATCAACCCGTATATTGATGCTCACACCCATAAACATATAACCACCGGAATTGAGGAGAGTAAATTTGGGATCAATATATGGGAACTTGAAGATGTTATTAAAAAAATCTCATCACTTAAAAATATCAGGCTTATAGGTATCCACTTCCACATTGGCTCTCAGATTTCACGAATGTCAGTATTTAAAAGTCTCTGTGCAAGGATTAACGAGTTACAGGTCTGGTTTTCTTCACACGGCGTTGATTTAGAAATCATTAATGTTGGTGGCGGACTTGGTATCGATTATGAAAATCCTGATGAAAAACCACGTTTCCAGGAGTATTTTTCATTACTACATGAATTTATTGACCTGCGACCCGGTCAAAAATTACATATGGAACCCGGACGTTCCATTAGCGGACAGTGCGGAAGTCTTATATCAAAGGTCCTATATATTAAAACCGGGAGTAACACCTCTTTTGTCATACTTGATGCAGGAATGACCGACCTCATAAGGCCAGCCCTTTATCAGGCTCATCATAAAATTGAAAACCTCACATCAACAGGACTTCTTCACCGGTATGATGTTGTCGGGCCAGTATGTGAATCAGCTGATACTTTTGCTAAATATATTGAACTTCCTGAAACAAAGCGTGGCGACCTGATTGCTATCAGGTCTGCAGGGGCCTATGGAGAGGTAATGGCATCAAGATATAATATGCGCGATCTGCCGCGGGCAGTTTACAGCGACGAAATCTAAATCCAGTTTTTGCCGTTACACCGTTGTGCCGTTGTGCCGTTAATCCTATTCCTCCGGAGTACTCTGCCTTATCTTGCTATGTTTTATGCTATAGAAAAAGTATATGCAAAATCCGATAGCCATCCAGATTATAAGCCTAAGCCATGTATCGAGAGGAAGTGCGGCCATCTGAATGAAACATATCGATGCCCCAAGGATTGGTACCACTGGAACCCATGGGGTTCTAAATGGCCGTTCAATATCAGGTTTCTTTTTTCTGAGTACAAGAACGCTTATACATACTATAATAAAGGCAAGAAGAGTGCCAATCGATACTAATTCACCGAGGATCCCGATCGGAAGAATTCCTGCAATTACCATAGCCACACTGCCTGTTATGATTGTACTAACATAAGGAGTCTTGAACTTAGGATGGATCTTGGAAAATATGGGTGGTAATAAACCATCTCTTGACATTGAATAAAAAATCCTCGGTTGTCCTAAAAGCATAACAAGTATAACAGAACTTAAGCCTGCTATAGCAGCTATTTTTACAATAGGCCGTAGCCAGAACATACCCTTACCCATTGCATCAACTCCAACTGCTACAGGGTCTGCGACATTTAATGCAGTGTAACTTACGATTCCTGTAAGAACAATGGCAACAAGAATATATAAAACTGTTGAAATACCCAATGATCCGAGAATACCTATTGGCATATCCCTTTGTGGATTTTTTGCTTCCTGGGCCGCAGTTGAGACTGCATCAAATCCAATATAGGCAAAGAAAATTACCCCGGCCCCTCTCAGTATTCCACTAATGCCAAATTTTCCAAACTCATGGCTATAAGCCTTCAACCATTCCCATATAGAACCATAATCAGAAATCGGGGTTGATTCAACTTTATTGGCAGGTATGAATGGATGCCAGTTGGCCACTTTGACGAACATGAATCCGATGGCTACAAATAGAATAATAACCGAAACTTTAGTTATTACCATAATGTTATTAAAATTGGCAGATTCACGGATACCAATAACCAGAAGTGTTGTCAGTACAGCCACGATGAACATTGCAGGAAGATTAATAACACATGTGACATGTGCCAGTGAGTCAACCTGAATTCCGGATGAGGCAAGAGTCTGTGCAAAAGAATCTGAAAGTGGTTTCCATCCCATTTCAGGCACATCTATAAGAACAGTTCCAACTGCACCTGTTAGTTGCGGAGATATAACTATGTTCAGATCCTTGAGAAAGCTGACGACATATCCTGACCAGCCAACTGCAACGGTAGATGCTGCAAAAAGGTATTCAAGTATCAGGTCCCAGCCTATTATCCATGCTAAAAATTCACCTAATGTGGCATAAGAATATGTATAAGCACTTCCGGCAATAGGTATCATGGAGGCAAATTCAGCATAACATAAACCTGCAAATCCACATGCCAGACCCGAAATAATAAATGATAATACAATACCCGGACCGGCATACTGCGCAGCAGCCTGGCCGGAAAGCACAAAAATACCTGCACCTATAATAGCTCCTATTCCAAGGGTAGTAAGATTAAGGCCGGTAAGAGTTCTTTTGAGGCCGCCGGATTCCTTTGATTCACTGAATAACTGTGGGAGTGGTTTTGTAATGAATAACCGATTTTTTGACATGTAGATTGTTTGAAAGATGTGACTTAAGTATAATTAGTACAAACGTAACTTTTTTTTTGTAATTACATATAAATGTATATTTGATGTAAATAAAAACTCTACAACATGCTCAGGAATCTGCTCATAATTCTCTTTTTAATCTTACTCTCCTGTTCTCCAGTCAGAAAATATCAGAATCTAACTGAAGTTCTGGCATGGGAAACTGATATTCAAAAATTTGAACAACTCGATAAAAGTGCAACATATCCTGAGGATGCGATTCTGTTTGCAGGCAGTTCAAGTATCAGGTTGTGGGAAACTCTCGAAGAAGATATGGCGCCTTATTCCGTTATTCAGCGTGGCTTTGGAGGATCAAAACTGAGTGATATGGTTGTATATGCTGAAAGGATCGTTGATCCTCACCCCTGCAAAGCAATAGTGATCTTCATTGCCAACGACATATCAGGCGGAGAAAAGGATAAAAGCCCTGAAGAGGTTGCAGGATTATTTCGAATATTGCTTAAAACCATTCGAAAAACACATCCGGATACGCCGGTATTCTGGATCGCTGTAACACCCAGTCCTTCAAGGTGGAAAGTATGGACTGAGATCCAGCAAGCCAGTGGTCTTATAAAAAATATATGCGATAATCAAAGAAATACATATTTCATCCGTACCGATTTTGCCTTCCTGGGTGAAAACGGGAAACCGATTCCTGAACTATACAGGGACGACAATCTTCATCTATCACCCGAAGGGTATGCTGTATGGACAGAGATCATTAAAAAAGAATTAGACAGTGTATTGACGAATTAGGGGGTCATGCCATGGCGTGGCCCTACATCGAATTAAAAAAAATGCAACCCGTTTTGGATTGCATTCCTCAAAATACGAATAATAAAATCAGAAAATTCCTTATTTAATTTTTACACTTCGATTGTATAATTCCTGCCAACCTTCGTTTCCCGGATCTCCGGATGGCTGGGATTTATCTGCAGTTTTTCTTTCCAGCTTTTTGATGACAAGCTCGCGGGATGTCCTGCCGGTTCCCTTTCCATGATTCACATAATCAACCCAAGCAATGAACCTGTTTATCTTATGAGGTATTATTTCAGGAGAGCGGACAAATCCTATATCCTCATTCCGAAGGGTATAATTATCATGAGTTGCTTCCCATACATCAACATAATATACAAAAGGATCAAGATTAGAGAATACAACAAATCCATCTGCATCGGTAAATCCCTGGGCAACATCATTTTGGGCCGCATCCCAGTCAGTTATTGAATTATAAAGATATACACTGGCACCTGCCACCGCATATTCATCATAATATTCGAGAACCTCAATCTCAAGCAGGGTTGGTATCATTACATCAAGAGTAAGTGAAGCTTTATCCTCAAGTCCGCTTTTCGAGATTGCAGTAAGAACAACTTCAAATGATCCACCTGATCCTGTATATATATGACTTGGATTTTCATCATTCGAAATATATCCATCTCCGAAATCCCATTCATAATGCGTGGCATTGTGGGAGGTGTTGGTAAAATACACCTCTTCTCCTACTACCGGTTCAACAGTATTAGCAGTAAAATGCGCTTCAGGCGTTGATTTACAGGAGAATAGAACGATCGATATTGCTAGGGTGAAATATGTAATCCTTTTCATTTTCTAAAATTTATTAAATTTATTATAAAAGTTTCAAATTGCGTGCCAAATGATTATATAGTCTCTTTTTACCATAAAAAGTTGCATCATCTCCAAAATTAACCGGGCTCTAAAAATACAAAATTATCATTATCTTTGCACTCCTAGTAAAATGAGACGATTAGAATGATAAAGATAACTTTCCCCGACGGATCTGCAAGAGAATATAACAAAGGAATCAACAGTCTTGAAATAGCAGAGCAGATAAGTCCCCGGCTTGCAAAAGAGGTGTATGCCGCTACCGTTAATGGGGAGATTTGGGATCTTGTACGGCCTATTGAAAATGATGCATCGCTGAAACTTCATAAATGGGAGGACGAAGAGGCAAAACATGCTTTCTGGCACTCTTCGGCACATCTCATGGCTGAAGCTCTCGAATCATTATACCCTGGCATTCAATTTGGCATAGGTCCGGCAATCGAGAACGGATTTTATTATGATGTTGATCCGGGAGAAGGTGTTGTGATCACTGATTCTGATCTTCAGGCAGTTGAGCAGAGGATGAAAGAACTGGCAGCTAAAAACCTTACTTACACCAGGAGAGATATCAGCAAAAGTGATGCCCTGGAATTATTTTCAAAAAAGGGTGACAAATATAAGACTGAACTTATAAGTGAACTGGAAGATGGAACTATTACACTATATACTCAGGGTAATTTTACTGATCTGTGCAGGGGTCCTCATCTCCCCACTACTGAACCATTAAAGGCAATAAAATTGGTAAGTGTTGCCGGTGCGTACTGGCGAGGCGACGAGAAACGCAGGATGTTAACAAGAATTTATGGTATCACCTTTCCTAAACAAAAACTGCTTGATGAATATCTTGTTTTTCTTGAGGAGGCAAAAAGGAGAGATCACCGAAGGATTGGCAAGGAACTTGAATTATTCACCTTTTCTCAGAAGGTTGGAATGGGACTGCCTTTATGGCTTCCCAAAGGATCAGACATAAGGCAGAATCTGATTGATTTCTTAACTTCCGTCCTAAGGAAAAGAGGTTATAAAATTGTTACAACACCCCATATAGGAAATGTAAACCTCTATAAGACATCCGGTCATTTTGAAAAATACGGAGCAGACTCATTTCAACCCATCTCAACTCCGCAGGAGGGCGAACAGTTTATGCTAAAACCGATGAATTGTCCCCACCACTGCGAGATCTACAATGCCACACCCCATTCCTATAAAGATATGCCTCTGCGTATGGCCGAATTCGGTACAGTATACAGGTATGAACAAAGTGGCGAATTGCACGGACTGACAAGGGTCAGAAGCTTCACACAGGATGATGCGCATCATTTTTGCAGACCCGACCAGCTGAGAGAGGAATTCAAAAGCATTATTGACCTGATTTTGTATATATTCAAGATCCTTAATTTCAATGATTTCACAGCCCAGGTTTCATTGCGCGATCCGGAACATAAAGAGAAATATATAGGATCAGATGAAAACTGGGAGAAAGCGGAACGCGACATAATTGAGGCAGCAGCTGAGAAAAATCTTGAAACAAATATAGTTATAGGGGAAGCAGCCTTTTATGGTCCCAAGCTTGATTTTATGGTTAAAGATGCTATCGGCAGGAAGTGGCAACTGGGAACGATTCAGGTAGATTACAACCTGCCTGAGCGGTTTGATCTTACCTACAATGGCAGTGATAATCAGAAACACAGGCCGGTTATGATTCATCGTACTATCTTTGGATCGATGGAAAGATTTGTAGCTGTTCTGATTGAAAACACAGCAGGTAAATTCCCTCTCTGGCTGGCACCTGAAAAGGCAGTCATTTTGCCAATAAGTGAAAAATTCAACGATTATGCAGCAAAAGTTTTGGAAATACTAAATAATTCCGATATTTGCACACTGATTGACGAACGTAGCGAAAAGATAGGTAAGAAGATCAGGGATAATGAATTAAAGAGGATTCCATACCTTCTTATTATTGGTGAAAAAGAGGTGGAAAACAATACAATCGCTGTCCGGAAGCAGGGCGAAGGTGATAAAGGGAGTATGAGAGTGGAAGATTTTATTAGTTTTATTAACTCTGAGATAAAAAAGGAAATTGCATTTTAGTGCACCATAAAATAGTTGAATTACTAATTAAAATTAGGAGGAAAGAGTTATTGCTTTACCAATAAGGCGAAGCCAGGCAAGGGTTACCCAGCCGGCTCACAAAATTAATAACAGGATCACTGCCAAAGTGGTCAGAGTGGTGGGTGAAGAGATAGAGGCAGAAGTAATGAGTATTCAGGATGCTCTCAGGCTTGCAGACAACCTTGAGCTTGATCTTGTTGAAATTTCACCCACAGCTGATCCCCCTGTCTGTAAAATAGTTGATTATCAGAAATTCCTTTATCAACAGAAAAAGAAACAGAAAGAGCAGAAGGCCAAATCGGTAAAAATAGTGGTTAAGGAGATAAGATTTGGCCCTAATACTGATGATCATGATTATAATTTTAAACTTAAGCATGCGATACGATTCCTCGAGGAGGGAGCAAAAGTCAGAGCTTATGTCTTCTTTAAAGGAAGATCAATATTATTCAAGGAACAGGGTGAAGTTCTGCTTTTAAGATTTGCCAACGACCTTGAAGAATATGGAAAGGTTGAGCAGTTGCCAAGATTGGAAGGTAAGCGGATGATAGTATCATTTTCACCAAAAAAGAAGAAATAGTTATAAAATATATTTGAAAGAGAAAAATGCCAAAAATGAAGACGAATCCGGGAGCAAAGAAGAGATTTTCTCTGACCGGAACAGGAAAGATCAAACGTAAACATGCATTTAAAAGCCATATCCTGACTAAAAAATCAACAAAACGTAAGAGAAATCTTACTTATATGGGTGAGGTTCACAAAACAGATCTTAAAAACGTTAAGCTTTTGTTAGCAATTAAATAATTGTTAATCGTATTGATAAAAATAATTGTAGTATTAACAGAGTGTTCAGCTCTTAAGAGTTCGCCAGCTGGCTAGCCGCTGACATTCAAAAAAGATGAATTATGCCAAGATCAGTAAATGCAGTAGCTTCGAGGACCAGAAGAAAAAAGGTTCTTAAGCAGACAAAAGGGAACTTCGGTTCGAGAAGAAATGTAATAACTGTTGCAAAAAATACCCTGGACAAAGGTTTAGGATATGCATACCGCGACAGAAGAAAGAAAAAGGGACAATTCAGGGCTCTATGGATACAGAGGATTAATGCAGGGGTCCGCCAGTATGATATGAGCTATTCGGAATTTATCGGTAAAATTACCAGGAAAGGGATAGCACTTAACAGGAAAACACTTGCAGACCTTGCAATGAACCACCCTGAGGCTTTTAAAGCTATTGTGGAAAAAGTAAAGTAAAGGAAAGATTACCATAAAAAAGAGCTGACCTGCAAAGTGTCAGCTTTTTGTTTTCAAGATAGTCAGAAGTCCGGAGACCGAAGTCAGAAGTATTATGACTTCGGACTTCGGTCTCCCGACTTCCAACTTCAACTACCTCACTTTCATGAACATCCTTCCGAACCTGATCCTCTTCAGACCCTTCGCTTCCTTATCGATCGATAACCATATGAACTTTGGCTTTCCTACTACATGATCTTCCGGAACAAAACCCCAATATCTTGAATCAGCTGAATTGTGACGGTTATCTCCCATCATCCAGTAATAATCCATCTTAAATGTGTAACTGTCAGCCGGAACATTATTTATATATATAGTACCTCCCTCAACCCTGAGATCGTTTTCTTCATATACATCTATAATCCTTTCGTAGAGACAGAGATTTGAAGTATCTAATCTGACTGATGATCCTTTTACAGGCATCCAGATTGGACCATAATTGTCCTCATTCCATCCGTAAACAGGGTTATATGGAAAAATGAAAGGAGCAAATATACCTTTCCTCTCCAGTATAGGAGAAACAGTTGTAACATTGGAAAACCCTGCAAGGGCTTCGGCATTTGCCTTTGTAAGGGGTAACAGGTAGGATGATCCGGTTATCCCCTGATCCGACCTTGAAATATTAAGCCTTTCAAATGCCTTTGGATTAATAGTGGTTCCGTTTGTACTTACAACATAAGTTGATTGCTGAGTTTTATTGTCCGGAACCAGTTTCCCGTTTACATAAAGATCAGCTGAAATAATCTCAACCGTATCTCCGGGTATTCCAATACATCTCTTCACATAATTATCTCTTCTGTCAACAGGACGATATATTACCTGATAGTTATCCCATATCTCTTTTCTTGCCATACTCTGATAATAGCTGTCGGGCTTAACCGTGCCACCATAACTATCTCTCATTTTAAAATCTCTTGCTGCTCTGCGTACAATCTCGTAATAGCTTGTGGTCTGTTCCTCCACAACTACAGTATCGCCTGCAGGGAAGTTAAAAACTATCGGGTCATTATTCTTTACCTTACCAGCACCAACAAGCCGCTTGTAAGGTCTGATAATGAGGTTAGACCACGATTTACCTTTAGTGAGTGGCATAGTGTGCTGGGTAAAAGGAAATGCAATTGGAGTATTTGGCAATCTTGGGCCATAAGCCAGTTTACTCACAAAAAGATGATCACCAACAAGCAAAGATTTCTCCATCGATGGTGTGGGAATCCTGTAATTCTGGAAAAGAAAAATATTTATCAGCGAAACAGCAATCACAGCAAATATCAGGGCATCAATCCATTCAATAATTGCACTGTTCCTCTCTTCGCGATTCTTCCAGAAGGTCCAGTTTACCTTTTCACTTATATATAAATCATAAACAATGCCCAACCCTAATAAGAGCCAATAATTACCAATCCAGATAACCACAACTATATAAAGAACAGCTATAATTGCAAACCTCAAATACTTTTTTGTAAAGAATTCAGTCATAATTTAATATTTTTTTGAAGCGGTAAAAGTAAAAATAATTATCAGAATCCCATTACATCCTTCATAGTGAAGACTCCAATCCTTGAATATATATACTCTGCAGCTACAACAGCTCCAAGGGCAAGTCCTTTCCTGTTCCTGGCTTCATGCTTCAGAAGAATGGTATCAATCTCCGAATCCCAGGTAACAATATGGATCCCGGGAACATTTCCCTCACGAACCGAACCTATTGGAATAGTTTTGTTCCTGTTTTTATCCTCAGAACCCCATTGTTCATATTCTGAATGGGTTTCCATTATACCACCGGCAAGCGCAATTGCAGTTCCGCTTGGAGCATCAAGCTTTTTGGTGTGATGGATCTCCTCAATAGCTACATGATAATTGTGGAACCGATCCATCAGTTTTGCAAGTTCCTTATTTAATCTGAATAAGATATTCACTCCGATACTATAATTTGAAGAATGAATGAATGAGGTGTTACTGCTTCTGCATATATCAACAATTTCATCATATTTTTCCAGCCACCCCGTTGTCCCTGATACAACAGGAATCCTTGTTTTAAGACATTTGACAATGTTATTAAAAGCTGCATCGGGTGTGGTAAACTCAATAGCAACGTCAATCCCATTCAAGTTTTCTTCATTCAGATCACTTGTATTATCCTGATCAACAATGAGTTTTATAAGATGACCCCTTTCCCGGGCAATGGCTTCAATCTCGTGACCCATTCTGCCATAACCAATTATTGCAATATTCATGATCAAAAGTTTTTGCGAAAGTACCTTTTTTGAATCAGCAGACATCATAAAATTTTGATAAAATCCTTAAAGTGATGTTAAAATTGGTATGATTAGTAGGGTCGTTGCATGCAACGTCCCTACATGATAAATAAAATTCATATATTTCCGAAAACAAAGATATTATAACATGAAGGAGATAATCATCACATTATCAATAATAACCATGATGTCAACCGGTTCATGCACCCAGAAAGAGATCGCCGACATGGTAATAATTAACGGTAAAGTTCTCACTATCGACAAGGAAAATCCATATGTTGAAGCCATAGCAATTAAAGGTGAAACTATCATAGCCGTTGGATCGACCAGTGAAATATCCGGGATGATACTTGAAGGGACCACAAAGGTAATTGATGCAGGAGGGAAACTGGTAATCCCCGGTTTCAATGATGCTCATGTACACTTTGGTCCGCTGGATCCAGATTATATTGAACTCAGGTATACTACTGATCCTTCATTTATTACAGAAAAAGTTAAAGCACAGGTTGCGAAATCGAAACCAGGGCAGCTTATACGGGGTGGTCACTGGGAACATGAGATGTTCATTGATAAAAAATGGCCCTCAAAAGATCTGATTGACAGGGTTTCATCTGATAATCCTGTGGTTCTGAGCAGAGCAGACGGACACTCTGTTCTTGTTAATTCATATGTCCTTAAAGCATCAGGAATTACAAGAAACAGTGTTAGTCCGTTTGGAGGAGAGATACAGAAAGATCCTGAGACTGGAGAACCAACAGGCATATTAAAGGAGAATGCTGAAGGGTTGATCAGAACGGGTGAGTCTAAAACAGAAAGAGCTCCTGAGGAGGAGGCTGCCAGAAAATGGCAGGGCTATCTGTTTGCACTAAAAGAGGCAAGGGAATTGGGTGTAACCAGTATTCAGATCCCGGGAAACGCTGATTTCGAAGCATATACCAAACTTCAAAACGATGGAGAACTTACAAGCAGAATAGACATAGGAAAATCATTGACTGCAGACACTCTTCGCCTGAAAGAATACCTTGATATTGAGAAAAAGTACCCTAAAGAAGGTAACTGGATCCGATTCGGATATCTGAAAGGATTTATTGATGGGACAATCGGATCAGGGACTGCTTTGATGTTTGAACCATTTTCAGATAATCCTGAAACATCAGGACTTGCCATGATGCCATATGAAGAATTTGAAAACATGGTTGTTACTGCCGACAGATATGGATTTCAGATCGGTGTTCATGCTATTGGCGATAAAGGCAATAACTGGACGCTGAATGCCTATGAAAAGGCACTTCAGACAAATGGGAAACAAAACAGCCGTCATAGGGATGAACATGCACAGACAATACTGTTATCAGACATACCTCGATTTGCACAACTTGGTGTAATACCCTCAATGCAGCCAACTCACTGTATAACAGATAAACGGTTTTATGAGAAGCGGGTTGGCATCGAAAGATGCAAAGAGGCACACGCCTGGATAAGTCTGCAGGAAGCAGGCGCTTATCTGGCATTCGGCACCGATTATCCCGTTGAACCACTTAACCCTATGGAAGGACTGTATGCTGCTGTCAGCAGGAAAGACAGGATCGGGGAAGACGGAGATGGTTGGTTTCCTGAACAGAAGCTCACAATGGAAGAGGCAATAAAATACTACACTCTTGGTTCTGCGTATGCCCAATTCATGGAGGATCGGAAAGGTATGATTAAGCCGGGTTACCTGGCTGATATTGTTATTACCGATAAAGACCTACTCACAATACCGGAGAATGAGATTATGAAGACCAGGATTGTATATACAATAACCGGAGGAGTTGTTGTATATAGATCAGAAAATTAGGAAAAGATTACTTTCTTACTTCGCTTCCTGCAATTTCTTCGAACAGACTCTGATTAGGGGAGAGAGGGATTGCCACGTTCCGCTTAAGCGGAACCCGCAATGACACTGCAATACAACAAGCTTCACAACCGGGACGACATTCCATATTTTTAAAGATAAAAGAGAAAAGTATAAAGATAAAAGGCAATTGGCAATAAACAGTTGGCAATGAGAAATCAGAAAATTACTGATTACCGATTACCGATTACTTGCGCCGTTGTGCCTCACCCTGAGTTTGTCGAAGGGTGCGCCGTTGCGCCATAAATTATTTCTTAGTAGTTTTGTAAAAACCAAAAATAATGAGGATCGATATTATTACTGTTCTTCCTGAGTTGCTTGAAAGCCCGCTTAACCATTCAATAGTAAAAAGGGCCCGGGAGAAAAAGCTTGTGGAAATACATATTGTCAATCTTCGCGATTTTACTAATGACAGGTATAAAACCGTGGATGATTATGCTTTCGGTGGCGGTGCAGGAATGGTAATGATGGTCGAACCTGTTTTCAAGGCTATTGAGAAGCTGAAACGGGAAAGGGAATATGATGAAATCATCTATACTTCACCCGACGGTGAAAAATTCAATCAGAAACTAGCCAACAGGCTTTCGCTGCTTCAGAACATAATAATCCTCGCTGGCCATTACAAAGGCGTTGACCAGAGAATACGCGACAATCTGGTTACGATGGAAATTTCTATAGGCGACTATGTTTTATCAGGTGGTGAATTGCCTGCTGCCATAATCACTGATGCAATAGTACGCCTTATTCCCGGAGCAATATCCGACGAACAATCTGCTCTCTCTGACTCATTCCAGGATGATCTCCTGGCTCCACCTGTGTATACAAGACCCGCAGATTTCAAAGGGTGGAAGGTCCCCGACATACTTCTTTCCGGACATGCAGCTGAGATTGAAAAATGGCGGCAGGAGCAGTCGGAGGAGCGGACACGGCGAATAAGGCCAGATCTACTTATAGAGGAAGAATGACCTACCTAATACGAAAACGTTATATGAGTGAAGATTGCTTCGTCTCCGCCGGCTGGCGGATCCTCGCAATGACTACGAAATTTAGTTGGTTTAGTATGATCCATAAACACATCAATCTTGATTGGAGGTCATTGCGAGTCCCGCACACGCGGGACGAAGCAAACCTCTACTCTCATCACGAAATCACCTGAATTGGCCCGGTCATTTACACATTTTCAAATATTAAAAATCTTTCGTAAGATTGTATGCACATTTATTAAAATGTTAACTACTTAATAACCAATAATATGAATATACAGGATTATATCAAACGGGAGGATAAATTCGGAGCGCATAACTACCATCCGCTGCCGGTGGTGCTTGAGAGAGGTGAAGGTCCGTTTGTGTGGGATGTCGAAGGAAAACGTTATTTTGATTTTTTATCTGCCTATTCAGCAGTGAATCAGGGCCATTGTCACCCAAATATTGTAAAGGCACTTACTGATCAGGCTAAAACGCTTACCCTGACTTCAAGGGCCTTCTATAATTCTGTTCTTGGCGAATACGAGGAATATATCACAAAGTATTTTAAATACGACAAAGTTTTACCAATGAATTCCGGAGCTGAAGCAGACGAAACAGCTCTTAAACTATGCCGTAAATGGGCATATAAGAAAAAAGGGATTAAAGAAAATGGAGCAAAAATAATAGTATGCGAAGGTAACTTCCATGGAAGGACCATAAGCATTGTTTCGATGTCTACTGATCCTGATGCAAGGAAAGATTACGGACCATTTACCCCCGGATTCATTATTATACCTTATAATGATCTGAAAGCCCTCGAAGAAGCCCTTCAGGATCCTGATATCGCTGGTTTTCTTGTTGAACCTATCCAGGGTGAAGCAGGAGTGTTTGTACCCGATGATGGATACCTGAAAAAAGCCTACGACCTGTGCAGATCCAAAAATGTTCTTTTTATAGCCGATGAAGTACAGACAGGTATTGCCCGAACCGGTAAGTTATTAGCCTGCGACCACGAAGGAGTGCGTCCTGACATTCTGATACTTGGAAAGGCATTATCAGGTGGGGTATTCCCTGTTTCTGCTGTACTTGCCGATGATGAAATTATGCTGACTATAAAGCCCGGAGAGCATGGTTCAACATTCGGAGGAAATCCTCTTGCAGCTAAAGTGGCAATAGCGGCTCTTGAAGTGGTTAAAAACGAAAAACTGGCTGAAAACGCTGAACGTCTCGGTAAAATATTCCGCGATGAATTCAGAAGCATTGAATCAGAAATGATCGAACTCGTCCGTGGGAAGGGTCTTCTGAATGCTGTGGTAATCAGACCTAAAAACGGCAAGGAGGCGTGGAATGTGTGTCTGGCGATGAAAGATAACGGAGTTATAGCAAAACCAACACATGGACATATTATACGCTTTGCCCCTCCCCTTGTAATAACTGAAAAACAGCTGAGAGAGGCTATAGGGCTTATAAAGGAGGCTTTTAAATTATTTGAATAAATATCAATATTTAATTTTTATGATTACAAAGAAAATTACTCCAACCATAATCAGAATTTTTCCGTTTATCGCAATCATATCTATTATCTTACTAGCATGTAACAGGCAAGGGAATCCTGAAGTTACAAGCAATGAATTGCTTGAACATATTAAATACCTTTCATCTGATGAGCTGCAAGGACGATTGACTGGGTCAGATGGTGACAGCCTGGCTGCTCAATATATTAAAAACGCACTTGCTGCTGATGGACTTATCCCACTCTCAGGGGATGGATTTCAAAGATTTAAGGTAACTAAAGGGGTTGTCGCCGGAAAAACCAATTCTCTTTCAATTGACGGCCAGGTATATTCTCCTGAAGAAGATTTCAGCCCTTTGGCATTCAGTTCCAATGCCAGCCTTGAATCAGGGGTTGTTTTCGTGGGATATGGATTCAATATAAATGAGGATAGCATAAAATGGAATGATTATAATGGTATTGATATAAAAGGCAAATGGGTGATGATCCTTCGTGGTGACCCTGAGACAGATAATTCGGTGAGCTTTTTTATCCCCTTCAGTGGCGACAGGGATAAAGCTCTGCAGGCCAAAGATATGGGGGCAGCCGGTGTCCTGATGGTATCAGGAGAGGCATTCGACCCCCAGGACACCTTTGAACCGCTTAGTACTGAAGGATTTTCTGTTGACATACCGGTATTAAGAATAAAGAGAGCGGTAGCAGATATCATACTTTCAAAATCAAAACAATCAGTTGCATCGCTCGAAAAGAAACTTAATAAGACAAGAAAGCCTGGTAGTTTTGATATAAAAGTTGTGGTATCTGGAACAGCCGATATTATGAGGGAATTGGCTCATACCCGAAACGTCGTAATGCTGCTTCCCGGTGAAGATGAAATTCTTAAAAATGAATACATTATCGTGGGAGCTCATTTTGATCATCTTGGAATGGGTGGTCCCGGTTCTTCAAGCAGAGCAGTTGACACAATCGGTGTTCACCATGGTGCCGACGATAATGCTTCAGGTGTGGCCATGATGCTTGAACTTGCTGAAAAATTTGCTGCTGCAAAAGGAAGCCATATGAGGAGTATCATTTTTATTGCCTTCACAGGTGAAGAGGAAGGCCTGCTGGGATCAAAACAATTTACCGATGACCCGGGAATAGATCTTTCACGGGTGAACGCTATGATTAACCTCGACATGGTAGGGAGATTGAACGATACAAGTATGCTTCAGATTTCAGGTGTAGGGACGGCAACCGGTCTGAAAGATCTGATCTATGAAAATAACGATACGACTGTTATAAAATTAGCACTTTCTGATGAAGGTTATGGTCCTTCAGACCACTCATCGTTCTACTTTAAAAATATCCCTGTCTTATTTTATTTTACCGGCGCTCATCTCGACTACCATACTCCTTCTGATACCTGGGACAAGATAAATTACAAGGGAATAGTAGAAATCTCCGGATTAATATTTAATGTTGCAAAAGAGCTTGCATCCATAGGTGAGAGACTGCAGTTTAAGGAGGCCGGTCCAAAAGTTCAGGCAGTAAGGTATCGCAGAGGTAAAGGAGCAAGCCTTGGCATCATGCCCGATTTCGCAGGTGTAATTAAAAACGGTTTAAGAGCCGATGCAGTGACACCAGGTAAGCCTGCCGCTTTGGGTGGAATGAAGAAAGGAGATATTATTACAGCAATTAATGCAAAACCGGTAAATAACATCCAGGATTATATGTTCAGGATGGGACAGCTTAAACATGGCGAGACAATAAGCGTTGAAGTGTTGCGTAATGGAAAGAAAGAGGTTTTATTGATACAACTATAACCAAGACAAAAGACAAAAGACAATCCTCCATACATTTCCCGAAATAACCCCCCTTCAGGGGGGCAGGGGGGCAAAGTAATGGTTAGGGGCAGGGGGGCTAAAAAATAAGCATTAATCTGATAATCAAAACGTTACAATATGAAGAAAACTATCTTATGGTCACTGGCATTCATAATAACAGTCGCAGCAGCGATTTATCAAAGACATACCGGTCCAACATATCCAAAGAAGGTGGATGTTACTCTGAATAACAATGCCTATGAATTAAAGCTGGTACGAAGTCTTGCACTTGATGAAAGGTCTGAAGTCAGACTTAATATCAGCGACACCTCCATTAAAGCAAAACTTTATCATAAACGCTTTAAATCTGATGAAGAGTACCAGGTTACTGACTTCAGTCAGAGAAATGAAACAAGAAACGAGGGCCTGTTTGCAGCAATTCCGCAGCAACCTGCAGCAGGTAAAATTCAATACTACCTTGAAATAACCGATTTAAATGGCCCAAAAACATATTTCAGGGAATCTCCGATTGTTATAAGATTCAAAGGAGGAGTACCTGCATTTATTCTTATCCCTCATATACTCTTCATGTTTGTTGCAATGCTATTTTCAACTCTTGCCGGCCTGATGGCAGTTATCAAATATCCCCTGTATAAAAAGTATGGAATATGGACACTCATTCTGTTTATTGCTGGAGGCATGATACTGGGTCCCATAGTCCAGTACTATGCTTTCGGAGATCTGTGGACAGGAGTTCCATTCGGGTGGGACTTGACTGATAATAAAACACTTTTAGCATTGGTTTTCTGGATCCTTGCAGTTGTTATGAACTGGAAAAGAGAGAAACCACTGTACACAGTACTGGCTGCATTTATACTACTTCTGATCTATTCTATACCTCACAGTTTATTTGGTTCAGAGTTAGATTATAGCAGTGGACAGGTAACTCAGGGAATTATTCTCAGTTTTTTCTGAAAATAATTCTATTTCTTTATAATTAAGTGCAGCATATTAAAATATACCACGTCTATTGATTAGAAAAAAGCTAATTATTAGAAGGTGGGTGCAGCATCACAGATAAAAACTAGTCTTTATATAAAGATGGCAAATGTAGAAGCCGCATTCAGGAATTTACACCAGGATCTTTTGGACGGGTGTAAAGAAGGAGACCAGAAAGCACAGTTTCAGATATACAAGTTGTACTACAAAGCAATGTACAATACGAGTCTGAGAATAGTCAACGACACAATGGAAGCTGAAGATATAATGCAGGAATCGTTCCTGTCGGCCTTTGAAAAAATTGACACATATTCAGGAACAGTTAGTTTCGGTGCCTGGCTCAAGAAAATAGTGGTTAACAGGTCGCTCGATTACCTGAATAAAAGGAAAGCGGTCTTTGAAGATATTGAAGCACATGCAGGTATAAGGGACGAAAGTAATGATGACTCTGGCAGATATGAAGAAATCGATGTCAAAGTTGAGGAGGTAAAAGAGGCAATTGAAAGATTGCCTGATGGTTACAGAGTAATACTTTCTCTCTACCTTCTTGAAGGTTACGATCATGATGAGATAGCTGAGATTCTTTCTATCAACAGCAGCACATCACGTTCACAGCTTTCAAGGGCTAAACAAAAACTAATATCGGAATTACAGGGAAAATGAAAAATATATCAGGGATGAAAACTTTAGAAGACATAATCAGTAAAAACAAAGATTTGTTCGAAGTTGCGGAACCTTCGGATGGTCACTTTGAACGGTTTAACAGAAAACTTGAAATGAGGTTTCAAGTTGTTACTCCGAAAAGAAGCATTGTGCCTTACCTGTTAAGAGCAGCTGTTGTAACCTTGCTGGTTACCCTCTCCTCTCTCTGGACATGGGATCATTTTATTCGTCCCGGGAACAGCAAAATGACTCTAGGAGATGTCTCTCCCCAATATAAAGAAGTGGAAAACTATTACAGACACCAGGTCAATTTGGTAGAAGGTGAAATAGTGAACATCGACATAAACAATAATTCGGAACAGAAAACGATGCTTATGAATGAGATGAAGAGTATGGATTCAGTTTATATCTCACTTCAGAAAGAATTAAGCGCAAATCCCGGCGATGAAAGAATCATAAATGCAATGATAGAACATTATCAGACAAAACTGGAGGTAATGACCTACATCGTAAATCAGCTTAAAACTATCAGGAATGAAAACCAAAATATGACAGAAAATGAAAAAGTCAACTTATAAATCAGAGATCCTCCTCTTAATAACATTTCTGCTGGTATCATTTACCATATCCGCAGAGGAGGTAACAAAGGAGTTTCATCAGAAGTACACTGCCGGTGCAAATACTACACTGGACGTCAGCAACAGGTACGGCGATGTGGTAATCGAAAGCTGGAACAATAAAGAGATCGTTATTGATGTTAAGGTAACAGTCGACTATCCAAGTAGAGACAGAGCTGAGAAACTTCTCAGTTATATCGATGTTAAATTTTCGGAAGGCAATAACCTTGTTTCAGCTAAAACTGTAATTGATGATAAATTTAACTTCTCAGGTTGGGGCAATTCAAAAAGATTCAGCATTGACTATAACATAAAAATGCCCGTTGAGGCAGCCCTTGAACTGGTAAACAAATATGGCAATACTGATATTGATGAGCTTCATGGATTGGTAAACCTTAATATCAGGTACGGAAATCTAACAGCCGGCAAATTTACCAGGGGAAATGTTAAACCTCTCAGCAAGGTCAATATTGCTTACGGAAAAGGATCCATTGATGAGACCGGATGGCTCGATCTGTATATAAGATATTGCGGCAATATGAACATCGGAAAAAGTCAGGCACTTCTTCTCGACAGCAAATATTCAAAACTGGCCCTTGGCGATGCTAGTTCACTCGTTGGAGAAAGCAGATATGATAATATCAGGATTGAGAGCATCAATAACCTGGTCCTGGAAAACGGATATACTGAAGTAAATATCGGAACTCTGACAAAGAAACTCGATTATAATGGTAGCTATGGCTCATTTTCGGTCGATAGAATACCTGTTGGATTCGAATCGCTGGATGTTGAAACACGATACATGGGTGTTAAGCTTGGAATAGCAGAAGCGGCCAGCTATAGTCTTGATGCGAAAGTATCCTATGGAGGATTGAGATACAATGAAGATAACTTTATCAATAGAAACCGAATAGTGGAAAATAATTCCACCCAGGTCTCAGGCTATGTGGGAAAAGATGAATCAGCCTCGTCAACAGTGAAAGTGAGTTCTTCATATGGCTCAGTAAGATTATACCAATAATCATACAACTTAAGGGAAAAGGGATGTGCCAGTGCATATCCCTTTTTTTTATTAACATTTCGCCCCTTCAGCTTTGTATCCTAATTCAAATATTAACAATTCTACTATTTCTTATATCTTGATAATCAGTTCTTTCTAACTACAGAGTTACACTGAGTTTGCACAGAGTTGCACTGTTTTTAATTCAGACTGAATTCGATGATTAATCCTTAAAAACCAGTTACCAGGTCTAACTGAACTTAATTAAACAGGTATTGGGATAATTATTAATCTACTCCGTGAGACTCAGTGTAACTCAGTGTAACTCTGTGGTTAACTGATTTCTTAACTATATCTCTACGCATTCCGAAAGATGATTCTATAGTAATCAGAATGAAATAATCCTTTCTCAAAATCCCCGAAACCTTGTACTTCTCGAAAACGTTTACGAGATTTGAAGTTAATTTGTTATAGATTGGATTTACCAAATAGAACCAATATGATACACGTAGAAAAACCTTCCGAAGAAAAGCTTCTTAAACTCAACGTGAAATTATGGCCGGTATGGGAGAAAGAAGTATCAGAATTTCCATGGGAATATGATGAAAAAGAGACCTGTTATATCCTTGAAGGTGACGTTATTGTAACACCCGATAACGACAGCCCGGTCCGCTTCAGCAAAGGAGACCTTGTGGTATTCGAAGAGGGACTGAAATGCACATGGAAGATAACCAGGGCGGTGAGGAAACACTATAAGTTTGGGGAATAGGCATCAGGCGTGAGGCGTCAGGCGTCGGACATCCAATCTGATACAAAATACTGAACCTGGAACTTGGAACTTTTGTCTTTTTACTTTTGTCTTTGTGTCTTAACAGTATAATTGATATGAAAATCCCCTTAACAGGTATCATCCCTCCCCTGGTAACACCATTACTGGATAACAATACACTTGATATCGAGGGTCTGGAGAAGTTAATTCAACACACTATAGATGGGGGAGTTCACGGAATATTTATCCTTGGGACAACAGGGGAGTTTGCCAGCCTGGGCTATGATATTCGCAGGGAATTGATCTCCAGAACCTGCAAGATTGTAAATGGGCGCGTTCCTGTTCTTGCAGGGATCTCAGATTCAGCATTCTCAGAAAGTCTTCACCTGGCCCGGTCTGCGGCCGAGTCCGGTGCTGATGCTGTCGTATTAACTCCTCCTTACTATTTTGCACCCGGACAACCAGAACTACTGGAATATCTGAAAAGGATAATGATCCAAATGCCACTTCCGCTTTTCATTTACAATATGCCTGTTCATACCAAAGTGATTTTTCAGCCTGAAACGGTTAGAGCGGCTGCTGATATTCCCGGAATAATAGGTATGAAGGATAGCTCTTCTGACCTTGGCTATTTTAAACAGATCCGGTATGCCCTCAAAGACCACAGGGATTTTACCTTCCTGATTGGTCAGGAAGAGATCCTTGCCGAGTTTGTTCTGACAGGAGGACACGGCGGAGTAAACGGAGGAGCCAATATGTTTCCCAGGCTGTATGTGAATTTATATAATGCAGCAGTTAATCATGATTTTGAAACTATAAATGTTCTACAGCAAAAGGTTATGCAGATAAGTACAACAATTTATACGGTAGGTCACCATGGTTCAAGCTACCTGAAAGGGGTAAAATGTGTATTATCAGTATTGGGAATCTGTAACGATTTTATGGCTGAACCTTTTCACCGTTTCAAAGAGCCTGAACGTCTCAAAATCATACAGTTACTGGAAGATTTAAATTACAGGGATTTACTTTAAGTATTACGGACTAAAGTCCACAAGTATCTTATTATCAATAACCCCGGGCTTAAGCCCATAACTTTTTTTCTGCCATCAACCTGCCTGCCGGTAGGCGGGGACACTGAGATACCGAGGAAAACGAAGGTTAAAAGCAAGTTTTTTACTTTGCGGTTAAGCTTAAAACACTTTTTTAATGAGAATAATCGACATCATCATATTCATTGCCTACCTGATTGGAATAGTTTTATTCGGCAGTTCCTTTTACAGGAAGAACAAGACATCATCTGCCTTTACCCTTGGAAATAACAATATCCCTACCTGGGTAATTTCAATGTCCATCTTCGCTACATTCGTTAGCAGCATCAGCTACCTTGCACTACCCGGACAAGCCTTCAACTCAAACTGGAACGCATTTGTTTTCAGCCTCTCAATACCTTTTGCCTCTTTTATGGCTGTTAAGTTTTTCGTGCCATTATACCGGTCAATAAACAGCCCTTCAGCCTATACATACCTTGAAATGAGGTTCGGGCCATGGGCCAAAATATATGTCTCCATAATGTATCTTCTCACCCAGTTGATGAGGACAGGAACCATACTCTTTTTACTCGCTCTGACTCTCAATGTAATTGTAGGCTGGAATATAATAACTGTCATCATAATTACAGGATTAAGTGTTATGATCTATTCCTTACTGGGAGGTATCCAGGCTGTAGTATGGACAGATGCCATCCAGGGAATTATATTAATATCTGGTGCACTTATTTGTGCTGCAATCATTTTATTCTCAATGCCTGAAGGACCCGGACAATTATTCAGCATTGCAGCCGAAAGCCACAAATTCAGTCTTGGCAGCTTCAAGGTCGGTCTGACCAGTTCAACATTCTGGGTGGTCCTTATTTATGGTATTTTTATTAATCTTCAGAATTTTGGAATCGATCAGAACTACATCCAGAGGTATATGACCGCAAGTTCTGAAAAGGAGGCCAAAAAATCAGCGCTCTATGGAGGTTTACTTTATATTCCGGTATCATTGCTTTTTCTTTTCATTGGAACGGCACTTTTCAGCTATTACTCAGCTAATCCAGGTATTTTACCCTTGGATATTCAACCAGACAGAGTTTTTCCCCTTTTTATAATAAGCAAACTGCCTGTCGGGCTTACCGGATTACTGATAGCATCTGTTTTTGCTGCCGGCATGAGTACTATCTCAACCAGTGTAAACAGTACAGCAACGGTAATCCTTAACGACTACTTCAAAAAGTCTATAAAAGGTGAAGATTACGAACGAAAATCAATGAAAATATTATACCTCTCCTCATTTCTCTTCAGCATCTTGAGTATTTGCATTGCCATTGCCATGATAAATGTGCAGAGCGCCCTGGATACCTGGTGGAAACTGGCATCAATTTTCAGCGGTGGCATGCTCGGCCTGTTCCTTTTGGGATATTTTGGAAAGAGAGTTAATAATGTATCTGCAATTGGCGGGGTCATTGCCGGGGTTCTCATAATCGGATGGATGAGCCTCTCTCCTATCTTCTTCACCGGCAATGAGCTTCAGAAATATGCAAGCCCGTTTCACAGCTACCTGTCAATTGTGTTCGGGACGACTGCCATTTTTATCGTGGGTTTTCTGATTGGATACCTGATATCTAAATTCAGTAAAGTATAATTTAAATATCCAGGCTCCTGACTATAATGAGATTCTGCCAAACTGATATTTATAAGAACTTGATTAATAACCCGATGAGAAGGTGCTGTTGATTCGTATGAGTTGATTTGTTATAAATATATATTCAGGACTAAAGTCCATGAATAGGTTTTTATCACTAACCCCGGGCTTTCCGCGTGCCGCCGAAGCTTCAGCGGAGGCGCAAGCCCGGGGTTAATAAGTAATTTAATAACAGGGCTTTAGCCCAGAATTCTTTCAATAGGTATAGTAAAAATTAATAATTGATTACTTATCTAATATGATGAAACCAGTTAGAATCATTACTGTTATTTTATTAACAGTACTTCTTGCCGGTTCAGCAACTCAGATGAACGCGCAATCCAACAAAGTTCCGGGTGTCGTTGTGGATTATATACCTGCATCAACAAAGGTATACATCGGATCTCCATCTATATGCATTATGCCAAATGGAGATTATATTGCCTCACATGACCACTTTGGACCGGGATCGACGGAACATGAAAGGGCATTAACCTCAGTTTTTAAATCAGTGGATAAGGGCAAATCATGGAAAAAGATATCTGAAATCAACGGACAGTTCTGGTCAAATCTTTTTGTACATAACAATGTATTATACATTATGGGGACATGGAAGCACCATGGAAATCTTATAATTCGACGTTCCACGGATGGAGGATTTTCATGGAGTGATCCTGTCGACGGTACAAATGGTCTGCTCCTTGAGGGGGAATACCACACTGCCCCAATGCCGGTTATCATTCATAATGGCAGGTTATGGCGTGCTATTGAAAACGCAACATCTTTTACCACCGAATGGGGCAGACGATATAGTGCTATGGTGCTGTCTGTCCCTGTAGATAAAGATCTGCTAAATGCCTCAAACTGGACAGCATCCAACTTCCTGCCAAACGACTCAACCTATCTGGATGGTACCTTCAGAGGCTGGCTTGAAGGGAATGCCGTTGTAATGCCTGAAGGTGGTATAGTAGATATTTTAAGAGTAACAACATCAGAAAGAAGACGTGATCTTGCAGCCATAGTAAATATAAGTGATGATGGACGCACGGCATCTTTCGATCCGGCTACAGGATTTATGGATTTTGTGGGCGGAACAAGGAAATTCTCCATCCGTTATGATGAACAATCGGGATTTTACTGGACTCTATCAAATATGGCTACAGAAGGTTTTTTCGACATGGATGTGGGATCAGTTCGGAACACTTTGGTTCTAAAAAGTTCCCCTGACCTGAAAACCTGGACAGTAAATAAAATCCTGCTTCAACACCCCGAAGTCAAAAAACATGGGTTTCAGTATATCGACTGGCAGTTCGATGGAAAAGACATCATCTTTCTGTCGAGAACCGCATACGATGATGAATTCGGTGGTGCCAATAACTATCATGATGCCAATTATCTGACATTCCACAGGATAAAAAATTTCAGAAAACTGTCCGGAAAAACTATCAATTGATCCAACACATTAAGTCGCACTGCCGGAACCTATATGGTTCGATGCTCGACGCACGACACACGACACTCGACCCACGGTAAAAGTCGGTTTTTTTTGTCTTCCTTGCGTCGAGTGCCGTTAGAAATCCATCTCCACCACAGTAATCCCCGACCCGCCAAACTCCACATGCTCATCTCTGAAAGACTTCACAACATCAACTGTATCAAGATATTGCCGTACCAGCTGGCGTAAAATACCATTCCCTTTGCCATGTAATATCCTTAGATGCCTGTGTTGAACGATCAGGGCGTTATCTATAAGATCGCGCACCTGGTTTATTGCCTCCTCTCCCCTCACTCCCCTGATATCAATTTCAGGTTTGAAGTTGATATTTCGTTGCACCAGACCGGGGTCGTTTTCCTTAACCGGCTGGTTCGATCTGAGGCTCTTCCTCAGTTCAGATCCTGAAATTCTTTCTATTTTCTCAATATCAACAAAGAATCTCAGGCTGCCGGTTTCAACCTGAACCTTTTTGCCTTTAATTGAGATTACCTCTCCCGCAGCCTGTGTATCGATCATCTTTACCGCATCGCCAGGTTTAAGTGGCAGCATCGTATTTGACACATTTTCAGCAAGTTTCTCTGCAGGTTCTTTTAAAACTCTTATCTTTTTAGCTTTGGAGCTAAGTATTGCCATTTTTTCCTCGGCTTTTGTCTCAATTGGTTTAGTCTCTTCAACCACCCCACTTTTGAACTCTTCAAGCTGTTGACGCACATCTTTTGTCTTTTCCTTTTCAGCCTGCGACTCCTTAATTTGTCTAATAGTATTCTCTATCATACGGTTCGACTCCTTAAGCAATTCTTCTGCTTCATCCTTTGCCTTTGTAATTATCTCTTTCCTGAGTGTTTTTGCTCCTGATAACTCCTGCTCATATTCAGCCATCAGCTCTTCCAGTCGCTTCTCCTGCTGCCTGATACTCTGCCTCTTATTCTCCCAGTACCGTTTATCGCGGGCAATATCTTTCAGGTGCCTGTCGTAGTTAATATTCTTTACACCTGCTTTTCCGGATGCCTCAGCAAGTATATCTTCAGGTAATCCAATCTTCCTTGCTATCTCAAATGCGAATGAGCTTCCCGGTTTTCCAATAGTAAGCTGAAACAGAGGCTGCATAAGGTGGTTATCAAATGCCATAGCGCCATTAACAATGCCATCGGTAAGGGAAGCAAAGTGTTTCAGGTTGGTATAATGCGTTGTAAGTACACCAAAAACCTTTTTCCTGTTTAGTTCACCCAGTATGGCTTCAGCAATTGAACCGCCAAGCATTGGCTCTGTTCCTGTCCCGAATTCATCAATGAGGATCAAAGAATTCCCGTTCCCGTTTTTAATAAAAAACTTCATATTGATGAGATGGGAACTATACGTACTCAGGTCATTATCAATGCTTTGCTCATCACCAATATCAATCAGGATACTTTTGAAGATACCTGCTTCTGAACCCTCTGCCACAGGGATAGTAAGACCACACTGAAGCATATACTGAAGAAGTCCCACTGTTTTCAGGCAAACTGATTTACCTCCTGCATTGGGTCCTGATATCAATAATATCCTCTCTTTTTCATTGAGAATAATATCCAGGGGAACCACCTTCCTGCCTGAAATTCTTTCAAACGTAAGCGACAGTAAAGGATGTATAGACCTTTTCCATGAAATGAAGGGTATATCGGTTAAAACCGGTTTTATTGAATGGAAGTGGTTGCCCAGCAGAGCTTTTGCCCTGATAAAATCAATCTCTCCCAAAAACAAATCAGATTCAAGAAGATCATCGATATATGGCCTTATTTTGTCAGCAAAAGCTGTCAGTATCTTTACAATCTCTCTTTTCTCCTCATATTCAAGCTCGATGATATCATTGTTGATCTCAACAATCTCTTCAGGTTCTATAAAGACCGTTTTACCTGAAGCCGACTGATCGTGTATCAAACCTTTTATCTTTCTCTTATCGTAGGCGCTGACAGGTATCACTCCTCTCCCATTACGTATTGAAACGGTGGTATCCTGATCCACTATTCCATCGGACTGTGCCTGCTTTAATATTGCATTAAGCCTCTTCGACACCTGTATACTCTTCCCTGTCATCTCCGATCTTATCTCCTTAAGTTTCGAAGAGGCATTATCTTTAATTATCCCTTTTTTATCAATAATCCTGTCAATCGTATCCAGAACGTATGGATACGTCTTTACAGAACTACACATCTCACTTAATACAGGATATCTTGCCTCCTCCCTGGTCCTGAAGAAGTTAAGTATCGTCTTAACAGTCTCCAGCGTCCTCTTAAGGTCAAACAGCTCCAACACTTCAGGGAAAGTACCTTCAACCCTGATCTTATTGAGGCAGTCAGAAATTTTATAATAATTCTCTGACGGGAAATAATCCTCAAACTGAAGCAGTTGCTGGAATTCAGATGTTGCGGATAGTCTATGAGATAAAGATTCAAAGTCATCAATGAATCCGATACCGGCTACCTTCTCCTTTCCCATCGGACTCAGACACCTCTCGTTCAACAGGTTGCGTATTCTGTCGAAGCCTATCTTGCTCTCGAAGTTTTCCGGATAAATCATGGTCAAAGATAGAAATAGTTCTTTACATCTTATTGCCCCCTGTCATCCGCCAGTCGGCGGGTGACATCCCCCTAAAGGGGGACTAATTCTCGTTTTCATAGCAGATCTTTCTTAAAGTCCCAGGGGGGCAAAAACCATCACGAGGATTAAATCCCTTTAGAGCCTGTCCCGCGTTAGCGGGAGGGGCAGAGGGGGCAAAAATACCGTTGTTAAAGCCGGTGTTAAAGCCGGTGTTAAAGCCGTGGTTAACTCCGTGAAACTCCGTAGTTTTAACTCAGTGAAACTCCGTGGTAAAAAAAAATACTAAACTCAAACAGCATCATAGTTAACTTTTGTTAAATATATATCAGCAAAATGATAACGGGAACCATTTTTTTCTACATTTGGAGCTTCCGTTCTAAACCTAAAACCAATAATATGAAAATGAAGAAAACCTCAGCTCTCTTTTTACTTCTGTTCTTTTTGCCAGTATGGCTAATCGCCCAGAGTGAAAATGTCGACCTCAGCATGATCTACAAGATCAAACAGGAGGGATTACGAAATTCAAGCATTGAAGATCTTGCCTTCTGGCTGACCGATTTTGTCGGGCCCAGGCTAACCGCTTCCACCGGATACATTCGTGGAAACGAATGGGCAAAGAAAAAAATGGAAGAACTTGGCTTTCAGAATGTAAGGATTGAAGAGGCAAATAAATTCAGTCGCGGAGGATGGGATAATATAAAGACATATGCAGCTATGACTGCTCCATACTATACCAACTTTGCCTGCAATCCGGTTGCCTGGACCGGCAGTACAAACGGATCTGTAAAAGGTGAAGTAGTGCTTCTCGATGTCAGTACAGAAAATGACCTTGAAAAATATAAGGGGAAATTAGCCGGTAAGATTGTTCTTATGCCTTCTACATCAACCTATGAAGTCAGTTTTGAACCTCTGGCAAGCCGGCTTACTGATGAACAACTGAAGAGTCTTTCCATGGCAACCTCAGCACCACAAGGCAGAAGACCAACATTTGACAGGGCTGCAATGATGGCGCTAAGAGCTTTGCGTACAAAAATCTCAGATTTTCTCAAGAGTGAAGGGGCAGCTGTTATACTGAATAATTCAGGTACTTTTAATGTACCACGATCAAATGGAGCAAATTACACTTCTGGTTCAATGGAGCCTATAGCTGAGCTTAATCTGCCAGTTGAAGATCATGGCAGAATGGAACGTCTTTTACGCCACAATGTTCCTGTTGAGATGGAAGTTGATATACAGAATAAATTTTTTGATAATCCCACAGTCTATAATGTTATTGGCGAGATTCCAGGAACTGACAAACTCCTTAAGAATGAAATAGTACTTTTAGGTGCACACATCGATTCTTGGAACGGAGGCACAGGGGCTGCAGATAATGCATCAGGATGTATTGTCATGATGGAGGCGCTCCGTATTCTTAAAAATCTTGATGTTGCTCCTCGCAGAACAATACGGATAGCTCTCTGGGGAGGAGAAGAACAGGGATATTACGGATCTGCAGGGTATGTAGGGAAGTATCTTGTCGACCCGGAAGCAAAACAACACAAACCCGGTTTTGACAATTTTGCTGCTTATTTCAACATGGATAACGGATCGGGGAAATATCGGGGAATTTATCTCCAGGAAAATGAGATGGTAAGGCCAATTTTCGAAGAGTGGCTTAAACCATTTGCTGATATGGGTGCTTCAACGATTTCTATCAGGAATACGGGCGGAACTGACCATACCAGGTTTGACGCTGTTGGTTTGCCAGGATTTCAGTTCATCCAGGATGATATCGAGTATGACCGCGGTTATCATACAGTTATGGATACCTACGAAAGATTGGTCATGGCCGACCTGAAACAAAATGCAATAATCACTGCATCATTTGTCTATAATGCTGCTATGAGGAATGCAAAATTACCCGGGAAACCGGCAATGAAACCAATGCAATCATCGGGGGAATATTACAGGATACCTTAACCTGAAAATGGTTAAAACGCCCGAATTGCACGCACATCGAATGGGTTGGACTTAGGGTAGTAGCCCTGGCTGCCACTAAGGAAGGACTGGCCCCACGAGTAGGCGTAAGAGTACTCGCTAGAACTCCAATAGTAGGTATTAATAATACCGCCAACCACGCTTTTTTGCAGGTACAATAAATTTAACTCAACTTTTGAGGGTAAATACCAGTCGCCATAAGTATTGCCCCCAACCGTTACTGAATAATCGGCACATACTTTTGCGGCAAAATTTCCTACTGCCCAATCGCTTATTTGTGTTGCTACTATAATAGCAGTATTCATTGCACCTCCATTTAATCCATCACCTGCAGTGCCGGTAATTCTAGCAACTCCGTTGTACCATTGTATTCCTGTGCTTTGGCTGGCTGTGGATGCTATTAAACCGTGCTGTCCGTTATCATATACATAGAAAACAATACCGCCACCGTAAGATTCACCTATGTAATGGCTACTACCACCACCGGCTGCAGCTGCCCATGAGGCTAATCCATTGGCATCTGAAGTAAGTACTTTACCAGCTCCTTGTGTTCCATCAACAATTTTGACATTACCGGCCACTTCCAGTTTAGCCTGAGGATTTGATGTACCGATTCCGACATTACCGTTTGGAATCACTACCGGGATGACCAAATCCTGACCTATTTGTATGGTTGTTCCTGAAAGATTTAATACCCTTGATCCGCCAATCCGATATGCATCGTTCGAAGTAATGTTAATGCTTCCAGCTACAGTCAATTTCCCCCCTGACAGAATAGTAGTGCCAATGCCAACATTACCTGACATTCTATAAATATTGCCGCCACTTTCAGTCCACAAACTACCACCTCCTCCAAATGGACTGCCATTTTGATAAAGAGTACCAGTAAAGTTAATATCTCCGGCTACATCAAGCGTATAAGAAGGAACTGTTATCCCAATACCCACTTTTACTGCATCAGCACCGGTGCCTCCAAGTACAAGAGAATTACTTGCCGAAACCATTGCATTGTAGCCAAGAGCAGTGGCATTGATAAGTTGTGTGGATGTACCAGGGCCTGAAGAATTTCCAATAAATGTATTGTTTGAACCGGTAGTATTAGCATTGGCAGCATTGGCCGTGAAGCCAGCCTTATAACCCAGAGCTGTATTGCTGGTTCCAGTGGTGTTTGAATATAGGGCCTGGTATCCGGTAGCCGTATTTGAGCCTCCTGAGGTGTTGTTCCATAAAGTTTGATATCCTAAAGCTGTGTTATTGTTTCCAGTATTAGCCGATGATGTTGTTGATCCCCTTAATGCCTCATATCCGACAGCTATATTCGTATTAGTGAATGGTGTGAAGGTGCTGTTGGCATATAGCATTGCCTTGGTACCTATTGCTGTAGCGTTTGAGCCTGATATATTGTCCCGAAGAGCAGACGTTCCAACTGCAACGTTTAATCCCCCTGTTCGATTGCTGTTTAATGATTGTTGCCCATGAGCGGTATTGTAGGATCCTGTAGTATTGTGGATTAACGACTGTTCTCCACTTGCTGAATTTCCTGAGCCAGATGTGTTATCTGACAATGAGGAATACCCAACTGCTGTGTTGCTAGATCCAGTAGTACTAAATAAAAGTGTACCTCCTCCTAACGCAGTATTCCAATTTCCATTTGTATTAGAGTACATCGCATTTGGTCCAATACCAACATTTTGACTTCCGGTGAGGTTAGAATAAAGAGCGTGCCTTCCGACAGCCACATTACCCCCACCGGTCGTATTTGTATAAAGCGCTTGAAAACCAATGCCTGTATTGTTGATGTGTGCGTTACTATTTCCGGCTTGATAACCTAAGAATACAGGTCCTGAAGCATCGATCCTTCCTGCCTTTTGATTATTTACCCGAATGTTAAAAGGTACGTTGTCGGTTGTGCCAATAAAGTCATTACCATCTACCGTTCCCGCATTTCCTGTTAGCGACCAGCCTCCGGCAACTGCATTAACAACATACGGGCTGACTGTTGTACCATTGCCCGATACTAATACGTTGGTACCTGAAATCACCCTGGTTTCAGAACCATCGATAACAGGTTTGTTAATTAAATCGGAATAACTACCACTGGTGGCAACAGCTGCAAAGGCAGGTTTGTTTATCAGGCTTGCCCAGTTCCCGTCAAAAGCATCTGTTATTCCATATCCGGCTATAGTGGCCGGCGTTCCTGACAGACTTGACCATGCTCCATCAAAAGCATCTGTTATTCCATATCCGGCTATAGTGGCCGGCGTTCCTGACAGACTTGACCATGCTCCATCAAACAGGGTCGGTTTGCTGGTAATATCTGTCCAGTCAGGTATGTAAGTGTTTGGTTTGTAAAGCCCAGCATGATTCCCCCAGCTATACGCAGTGTTCCAATTGGCAATACTGCCACTTGTTATTCCGCTTGCCGGATGTGCAGAAAAAATCGGATCGGCTTCATTGGTTAAAAATCCGACATTGTTATTGAACTGACTCAGATCTGTTGGATTATTGTAAAGATCATTATAATTACCACTGAAGACATTTCCGGCCTTCGCGGCAAAAAGAGCATATGGAACGGATAACAATTGAGTAACTGATACTAATTGATAATCTGAATTTTGCTTTACGTCCACTTCAATTTTAAGGAAATATTCGTCAGCAGACCAATCAATTAATGAAAAATTTCCCGATATAACATTACCACGGCCTATTTCTACATCAACCTGCGAGGAGGTACCGGTAACTGCCTGAAATATCTCACTGTAAACAACAAAGCCATTTATGTCGCTTTGCAGGATACTGATGCGCAGGTTAATTGATTTATTGACAATTGGTTTGCCTTTGTCATCTGTAATAGAGGCCTTGAAGCTTAATGCCTGCGGTGGCGCTTGCTGAGCATTGAGAATCGTTATTGAAAATACGATCCCGAATAAAAGAGTAAAAATCTTTTTCATATTGCATTGGTTTTATTTTTTAATAATCTTTTCAACTCTGAAAGGAAGGTCAATGTGAGGTAAGAATACCTTTAAGAAATAAGCACCTGATGGAAAATTACTGATATTTACCTGCATTACAGGCTGATTAACAGCAACCGTGTTAAGAACTTTAACTCCTTTATTATTATACAACTCAATGATCAGCCGGCCTGTGTCAACCGGAGTGATTTCTATATTAATGAAATCAGTTGCCGGATTTGGATAGAGTTTAACGGAAATCTCAGATTCCATCATTTGTTCCAATCGTAACCTGTTTAAGGCATCTGCATCGAAAGAGGGAATATCTGACAAGCTCCCGCCCAGAATCCAATCCATTGAAATCTCCGATTTCACAGCATGACCTCCTGAAGAGACTACCTGCTGGGCGACACAAATACTACAACAGCTGATAAAAATTAAAAGACCTTCGATTTTCTTCTTCATAGTTTGAAACGTAATTAGCTGTTATTAAAAAATATATAATGAGACTGAAAATGGTTTTCTTAGAATTGGGTATTATTAGGAATAATTATTATGACTTAAGGTAATATAATAAATTGAGTCCATTAATTATAAATAATGGAGATATATAATACCTAAAACATGTACTGTCAAGTTCAGATAATAGTAAATATAAAAATAATATTTATTTATTTGCAACCATTTGTTACAAATTTTCAAATGTTTTTGCAAAAAATTACATATAATTCTCTGAAATTATGATGAGATCTAGCTTCCCGAACATGTTGAAAAAACATTATTCCCTGATCCCTGCCAGATCCAGAATAAAAGCATATTCGAGGGCTGTTATCCTGTTACGTTCAAACCTGCCTGATGCTCCACCATGACCGGCAGACATGTTGCAGTCCATAACGAGGATATTCTTATCGGTTTTCATATCCCTCAGCTTTGCAACCCATTTTGCAGGCTCCCAGTACTGTACCTGCGAATCCCACAAGCCGGTTGTAACCAGAATATTCGGATAATCCATTGCCTTTACCTGATCATATGGCGAATATGATAACATATAGTCATAGTATTCCTTTTTTCTCGGATCGCCCCACTCATCCCATTCGGAAGTTGTAAGAGGAATAGTCTCATCAAGCATTGTTGTAACAACATCAACAAAAGGAACAGCAGCAATGACACCTTTGTACAACTCCGGATTCATATTCAGTATAGCTCCCATCAGCAGTCCTCCTGCACTTCCTCCCATTGCGAATAGCTTTTCACTATTTGTATACTTCTCATCAATAAGAAATTGTGCACAATCATTGAAATCAGAAAATGTATTTTTCTTTTTAAAGAGCTTTCCATCCTCGTACCAATAGCGTCCCATTTCGCTTCCTCCCCGGATATGAGCGATAGCAAAAACAAAGCCCCTGTCGAGAAGACTGATTATATTTGATCTGAAGCCAGGATCGGTTGAGCTGCCATAAGAACCATATGCGTAAAGCAATAAAGGAGCTTTCCCGTTATGAACAAACCCTTTCCTGTACACCAGTGAGACGGGAACCATTGTACTATCAGCTGCCCTGGACCATAGTCTTCTGGATTCATAGTTACTCTTATCAAATCCGCCAAGTACAACATCCTCTTTCATAAGCGTTTTCTCTTTAGTAACCATGTTATAATCAATAATAGAGTTGGGAGTAGTGAGTGATGAATAACTATATCTAAAAATATCGGTACCTGCATTAGGATTGTTATTGATACCAGCTGTATAAACCTCTTCGCCAAAATCGAGATAATGATCGCTGCCATCTTTTGTATTTATTATTCTCAGATTGCTAAGACCCTTAATTCTTTCTTCTGCTACAAGATAATTATCAAATAATTTAAAATTTTCAAAAAGAACATCACTTCTGTGAGGCAATACTTCAATCCAATTCTCCTTTAATGTTTTGCCTTCAGCGGTTTTCATTAGTTTGAAATTCGAAGCCCCGTCCATATTAGTCCTAATGTAGAATTCATTTCCAAGGTGATCAATACCATATTCATGATCTTTCATCCTCGGTTCAAACACCACAAAATCGCCATCAGGTTTTGTTGCATCTATGTACCGTACTTCGGACGACAGGGTCTGGCTTGAATTTATGAGGATGAATTTCCTGCTCTTTGTTTCAGAAAGGCGAACACTGAATGTCTCATCTTCTTCATTAAATACCAGGATATCTTTATCAGATGATGTTCCAAGTTTGTGTTTCACTATTTTGGCTGACCGGAGAGTCTCCATATCCTTATTCACATAGAAAATAGTCTTATTATCTGCTGCCCAAACTGACTGGCCGGTTGTGTTTTCAACCTTATCAGGCAGAAGTGAACCTGTCTCCAGGTCTAGAAAGTTAAGAGTGTACCTGCGCCGGCTGATAAAATCTGTACCATAGGCCAGAATTTTATTATCGCGACTTACACTAAGACCGCTTACAGCACAATAATCCTTACCTTCAGCCAATTTATTAACATCGAGAAGAACCTCCTCAGGCGCATCGAGGGAACCCTTCTTCCGCAGGTAGACAGGATATTCGCTACCCTCAGTATACCTGTTATAATAATAGTATCCGTTACGCAGGTATGGTACCGATTCATCATTTTTTTCAATCCTTCCTACCAGTTCATCATAGAGCCTCTTCTGAAGATCCTCAGTCGATTTAAGAACAGCTTTGGAGTAATCATTCTCACTATTAAGATAGTCAAGCACTTTTGAGGTCTGCTCATCAGGTGTTGCAGCATTCTTTTGCGCATCACTGAGCCGCATCCAGAAATAATTGTCTGTCCGGCCATCAAATACCTCATGTGGTATTTTCTCAGCAACAGGTGGTTTAATTGCAGGTTGAGTGCTACAGGAGAATAGCAGTGCCAACAGAAGGCTTGCAAATAGTAAGTTAAATCGTTTCATGATCAGATTGTTTTATTGTTATAATGATTATTGTATTGTATCACATAAATACTTATTATGGTCCTCACCCAGTCTCCCCCTCTCCGGGTCACCCCTTCACCTTTTCTTCCACATCCTTCATCGACAACTGGATACGTTTCCGGTCAATATCCACAGCCAGCACTTTTACCATTACATGCTGATGAAGCTTTACTACAGTTGAAGGATCAGAAACATACCCTTTGGCCAGGTTTGAGATATGCACCAGGCCATCCTGTTTGATCCCTATATCAACAAAGGCGCCAAATTTTGTAACATTTGTTACAATTCCGGGAACAACCATACCCTCCTTAAGGTCCTCCATAGAATGAACATCAGCAAACCTGAACTCTTTAATTTTTGAACGGGGATCGCGTCCTGGTTTTGCCAGTTCATCCATTATATCTTTTAGTGTAGGTAATCCCGTAACGGGTGTTACGTAATCATCAAGTTTTATCTTTTTCCGTTTCTCTTCCTCAGTCATCAGCTCCTTCACACCGCATCCGATATCCTTCGACATTTTTTCAACAACATGGTAACTCTCGGGATGTACCGCACTCGAATCGAGAGGGTTGTCAGCGTTTCTGATCCTCATAAAACCTGCACTTTGCTCGAAAGCTTTATCACCCATGCGCTTCACCTTAAGAAGTTCATTGCGCGATTTGAAAGGGCCATTCTCAGTCCGGTAATCAACAATATTCTGAGCAAGTTGCGGCCCCAGACCTGAAACATAAGTCAACAGGTGTTTACTGGCAGTATTTACTTCAACGCCAACAGCATTTACACAACTCATAACAACATCATCAAGCGATTGCTGTAGTTTCTGCTGATCGACATCGTGCTGGTACTGCCCCACTCCTATAGATTTGGGATCGATCTTAACCAGCTCTGCCAGCGGATCCATCAGTCTCCGGCCAATAGAAACAGCACCCCGTACAGTCACATCATAATCGGGAAACTCATCCCTGGCAATTTTCGATGCAGAATATATTGAAGCACCTGCCTCACTCACAACAAAAACCTGGATATCATTCTCAAACTTGACCCACTTGATGAAATCTTCAGTCTCCCGGCTTGCAGTACCGTTTCCGATTGCAATAGCTTCTATCTTATATGCATTTACCAGTGTCAACAACTTCTTAATGGATAATGCAGTCTGATTCTGAGGGGAATGCGGATAGATAGTCTCATTATGAACAAGGTTTCCCTGCTTGTCGAGGCATACTACCTTGCAGCCTGTTCTGAAACCCGGATCGATAGCCAGCACGGTTTTTTCACCAAGCGGTGATCCGAGAAGAAGCTGACGAAGATTATCGGCAAAGACCTTAATGGCATCAATATCAGCTTTTTCCTTGGAAATATTCCTGAATTCTGTTTCCATGGAAGAGGAAAGAAGTCTTTTCCAGCTATCCTTTACTGCATTTTCAACAAGGTCTGAAGAAGCATTCCTTCCCTTAACAAAGATAGAATTCAGCATATCGAGAGCGTTTTCCTCAACGGGTTCAATTGAAAGTCTCAGGAATCCTTCATCCTCCCCCCGTCTCATTGCCAGCAATCTGTGCGAAGGGCACTTTTTAAGAGGTTCCGACCACTCAAAATAATCGCTGTATTTGATACCTTCCGTCTCTTTTCCTTTAACAACTTTTGAGTATATAACAGCTTCTTTTTCAAAAAGGTATCTTAACTGTCTTCTGGCTTTTTCATCTTCATTGATCCATTCAGCGATAATATCAGAAGCACCGGCAAGTGCATCTTCAACAGTTGTAATATCATCTTTCAGAAACTCTTCAGCCTTGAGTGCCGGATCGCCCTCTTTTTGATCCATGATTAAAACAGCGAGTGGCTCAAGCCCTTTTTCTCTTGCAATTGTGGCACGGGTTCGGCGTTTTGGCCTGTAAGGAAGGTAGATATCTTCAAGCTCAGCCATAGTAATAGCACCATCTATCTTTTGTCTGAGCTCCGGAGTCATCTTTTCCTGCTCCTCAATTGAGTTTATGACGGTTTCTTTGCGGGCGTCAAGCTCTTTTAACCGGTCGTATTCGTCCTTTATATGCATCAGCTGCACCTCATCCAGACTTCCTGTCATCTCCTTCCTGTACCTGCTGATGAACGGGATTGTAGCTCCTCCATCCATAAGCCTGATGGTGTTTTCGACCTGCCAGTCGTGGAGACCGAGTTTCTTTGCAACAAATTCGATGTTTTTATTTGCTGTCATGATCTATATATTCTGCTTTCATAATATTCTGTTATTTTATTATTCTATTTTTTATATATTCTGATTTTTATATATTAATTTTACATAATATTAAACTATATTTATATTCTACTTTAATAATATTCCCGGTCGTTAAGCGAAGTTTTCAAACTTCGCTTCTTTTAATATATAGTCTTCAGACTATGTTTTTCTTTCGGCGAAGTCTTCAGACTTCGCCAAGCCAAATCAGCATAATTCAACTCATCAACCACTTCAACAATTAAGCTGAGCGAAGCCAAAAGTCCAAAGCTCCATTATTCAACATAAATTACCAACCCCTTCAGATATTCACTCTCCGGGTGATAGATATTTACCGGATGATCAGAAGGCTGACTCATCTGATGTAATATCCTTACACTGCGTCCCGTATTTGCGGCAGCAACAAATACCGATTTTCGGAAGTTCTCCCTTGATACAACCTGAGAACATGAAAATGTAAATATAATACCGCCCGGTTTTATCTGTTCAATGGCTTTCATATTCAACCTTTTATACCCTTGCAGAGCATTTGAGAGAACATTATGATGTTTTGCAAATGCCGGCGGGTCAAGTATTATAAGGTCATATTTATCCTTAATATCATTTAAGTAATCAAAAGCATCGACCTGAAATGACTGGTGTCTGGGGTCATCACCAAAATTAAGATTAATGTTCTCATTAGCCAGCTCAATAGCAGGAAAAGAGCTGTCGACAGTGTGGATGGAACTTGCATTTTTCATCGCATATACTGAAAATGCACCTGTGTAACCAAACATATTCAGAACGCTCCTGCCACCGGAATATTTTTCAAGGAGCTGCCTGTTATCCCTCTGGTCGATAAAAAATCCGGTTTTTTGCCCGGTAGTCCAATCGATTTTGAATTTATAACCATTTTCCGTTACGATTACAGCTTCAGAATTTCCATAAAGAAATTCATTTGTACCGGTTATCCCTGACATATGAGGAATAGTGGTTTCACTCTTATCGTAGACTGCAGTTATTTTATCCTGCATCAGATCTTTCAGGATAGATGCTATTTCCGTTCGTATCCGGTAAAAACCGATGGAATGCATCTGCATCACCGCGACACCGTTGTAAAAATCTATTACCAGACCTGGCAACCCATCCCCTTCGGCATGTACCAGCCTGAATACATTTATGTCCGGATTATCAAAGATTCCAATAGATTTTCTGTAATCAATTGCTTTTTCTATCCTGTTCCTGAAAAAATCTATATCAGGAGAGACCTGCTCAAACGAGAGAATCCGTACTGCAATGGAGCTTGGCTGATAATGTCCTATAGCCAGGAAAGTATCCTTGTTATCATAAACATCCACAATGTCTCCTTCTGCTGGCTCACCCGACATTTTCTTAATCGCTCCAGAAAAGACCCATGGGTGAAACCTGCGTACAGACTGGTCTTTGCCTGATTTTAGTATTATTTTTACCCGTTCCACCTGAATTAATTCATTTTTGGTTTTGACCACAACCTCCGTTTTGTTATTTTTGCCCCCTCTGCCTACCGGCAGGCAGGTATCCCCCCTAAGGGGGGGCTAATACTCTGACATTAAGACAGATCTGCTATAAGAACGAGAATTAGTCCCCCTTTAGGGGGATGTCATCCGCCATCCCCATAATTATCGGGAGGCGGATGACAGGGGGCACTTCCATTCATAAGCTTCCTATAAATCTGATGACAAATCCATGCATCTGTCGCTGCATATATCTGTTGTGCTTCAGTCAGTTCATCTGCCTCCCAGTCGGTAACCTGCTGTCGTTTGGATATTCTGAATCCCAGGATAATTGCTGCCAGTTTTTTCAGCCCTGAACTCTCTATACCATAATCCTTTACAAACACCTGCAGATCAATAAATCCTCCGGGGGAGAATTTCTTCACTCCTTTAAGATACCTGATATCGTCGTGTACAGCAACACCAGCTTTTGTTACAGAAGAATCTGCCAGAAGGTCGATTAACTCATCCGGAAAACCTATCATCTGTATCCTGAAGAGACAGGCCAGATTTCCTGTAGACAACTGGATAAGGGAAACTTGATTTTTTCTTCCTTTTCTGAATGAGGGTTTTGTCTCTGTATCAAAGCCAAGCAGATCTGAACCAAGCAGTCTGGGAAAAACTTCATGAAAAGTTCTAAGATCCTCTACTACGACTATTTCACCTTTAAACCACGAGAGCTCCCGCCCTGCAATCTCCTCTTTAGTAATATTTTCACTATAAATTCTATTCTCCATCGCCTCTGAATTCCTTTTGCCGTCTTGTAATAAACCAGTCGGAGGTTCTTCTTCTTTCATTATTTTCATCCTGCTCATTTTCAATTTTACCGATCTCCTCACTGGAATAGATGAACTTATGGATTGCCCTCATCGAATTAACAAGCTTCTGACCCCAGAATGATTCGAAGTTCATCCGGCACTCCCAGATAGCATCATTCATTATCTCATTGTTGCCCGTCTGGTACAGGATAAGAAAGTCTTTAATATCCTGATATATATCAGCCATATTCTCCGAAATGGTCGATATGACCGGACCCTCCGATTCATTAATTTTATCGTCGAATACCTCGAGATAATCATCGGCCGTACCAAATTTTTCAACCAGTGTCTCCTGAATTCTTACCCAGTCAGCCTCAGTAACGAACTTCTCATTACCATCCTCAAAAAATGGGTTCAACTGAGGTAAAAGAGAGGCCTTCAGATACATGAGAGGTAATATACGTTGTAATATCTTAAGCAGCTCGTCTCCTTTAAGTTCTGTAGCATGTTCGGCATATTTACAGAATTCATTTGCAACAGCCACAAATTCAATGACATTCCTTGAATATACGGGATCGGAAGTGTTATCCATTATCCAAATTTGTTTTGACCCACAAAAATAGACATTTTTTATTGAAGAAAGAGATAAAATTATAACGACAAAAAATGGTAATTTTACTCTTTTCCGCTTTTATTTACCACTAATTGTTTCTTCAAATAAATATTAAAAATTCCTGAATTATTAAACATATAATTTGAAAAGTATTCTCAATTCAAAGAAGTATAAACCAAATAAATGACTATATGAAATCATTTCAAGTTATTGTTTTAGTGACACTTGCACTTATTTTCTCCTCCTGTAATCCAGATTCAGCAACTCCTGACCTGGGATTGGCAGTAATAAAAGAGGGCAGATCGAGAGCTATGAGTTCCCACGCCCCGGGTGGCAGTAATGCTGACCGTTTAAAATACATTCAACCCGGCGATACAGCAGTAATTTTTGATGCGAAGGGAGCAGGTGTCATAAATCACATCTGGCTGACTTTCAACGAAGCACGACCAAACTGGCTTGAAAAAGAAGGATCTGCAACCCCGGCAGAACTTATTATCAGGATGTACTGGGACGATTCTTCTGTGCCTTCAGTGGAGGCCCCGATAGGTGACTTCTTTGCTTCGGGTTTTGGGCTGCGCAATGAGGTCCGGTCTCAACCTGTTCTCGTTGAAGGTGGTGACGGATATAATTGCTATTGGCTGATGCCTTTCCGTAAAGCGGCTAAAATCACTGTTACCAATGACGGCAAAAAGGCAGCACGCAGTTTCTACTTCCAGATTGACTATACAGAGCTTAAGAAGATTCCTCATAATACAGCATACTTTTGTGCTCAGTATCGACAGGAATTTCCGGAGAAAACAGGAAGTGACTATTTAATTGCTGATATTCAAGGGAAAGGGCATTACATCGGTACTGTTATGTCAGTTCGTTCCCGTAGTCCCTACTGGTTTGGAGAAGGCGATGCTAAATACTACGTGGATGGGGAACAAGAACCTTCCACTTGGGGTACAGGTACTGAGGATTATTTTCTGAGCGCCTGGGGTTTTTCTGAAAACCTCAATCCCTATACAGGGTGCTCCTTTATGAGTAAAGGTGAGGAGGATCTGGGAGCCAGATATACCTTATACCGGTGGCATGTTGCGGATCCGGTCAGATTCACCAAATCGTTCCGGTTCGAGATCGAACACACCGGCTGGATGTCAGCTGACGAAACGGTAACAGGTGAGGTGGATGGTCATGTGGAAAGGGAGGACGACATGGCTACAGTAGCCTTCTGGTACCAGTTGGGACATCCCAAAAAATTTCCCCCGTTTCCTCCCTGCGAGGAGCGTGTGCTGCCAAATCTGGAATTCATTATCGGAGGAAAAGATATGATAGGCTCAGTACACCACTCCCCGGGTGAAGTGGAATTGCAGGAAGGTTTTGACTGGACAGATGGAGGACAAATCCTGTTTACACCGTCTGCAGAATATGCCTGGCTGGAAGCTGACTTCTTAATAGAAAAGGAGGAATATCAGGGCTTGATATTGAAGATGAGCCATGCCCCGGATTATGGCAATTATAAAATATTTATCGATGGCCAAGCCATTTCAAGGATACCAATGACCATAGATTTCGACTTTAATGCTCCAAAAGAAGAGGCAAGAATTCTCAACCTGTATTCAGCTAACCTCGAGGTATATGATTACTACCTGGGGAGTGCAACACTCAAAAAAGGAAAGCATAAAATACGCTTCGAACAGGTTGGCAGGGATGCAAATTCAACAGGCAATTGCCTTGGGTTTGACTCATTCCGGTTGATGCAACGGTGGAATAAAAAACGAACTTCCCTTGGGGAAAATTCAGCTAAAAAATCATAAAAGTGTTTTCTTTGAAAATCAGAAATTCTGTCCCGATAACTATCCGAATTGCGGATACCAGAATTATCTCGAAAACAGATCAGCTTCCCGCCATGTAAGGCTGTTATCCACATCTTTAGTAATCTTGTTATGATCAAGCAACCAACGTAATACGTTAATTACCTTTTCTTCGGGATAATCGATCATTTTCACCAGCTCCCCGGCATCAGGGTTCCTGTCAGTCAGGATAGTTTTAATCTCATCGAGGATCAGATCAAATTCATATTTACTAAGATCAAGTTCGTTTCTTTTACGACATACATCGCAAATGCCACACCTGTCCGACTCTTCACCAAAATAGTCAAGAAGGACTACTGCCCTGCACCGGTTGTCAGAATCAGCATATTCTATCATATTATTGAGCCTGATCTCATACTTTTCTTTAACATGAAGATAGTTTTGGGCTGAAATAAGCAATGCTTTTCTTTCAAGTCTCTCCTCTGTAAATATTACCAGGGCACTCTTTTTACCCGGAATATACCTGATGACATTAAACGATGACAGTTTTACAAGGTACTGGTAAACTGTATCTCTGGTCGCTCCCGATTTCCTTGAAAGGGTCTCTTCATTAATTGCAACAAATTCAGAGAACATTCCCGTATAAGATCTCAGCAGAAGTTTTATAAATCCATCGAATGACTCGTTTGCCACCTGGAACTTATAGAGATCGTCGCGACTAACAATAAAATGCACCCTTGAAGGATTGTTTATCTCTTCTGTGAATTCCAAATAACCTTCTCTCTGCAGAAACTGAAGGCTGTTATAAGTTTCGATAACCGGTAGCCGGTATTTTGAGACAAAACCAGCCATACTGAAATCAAACACATTGTCTTTACCTGAACCCAGCGGTATCTGAAGCCAATTACAAAGAGCCTCATAAGTGTCCTTTATTTTTTCTACCGGAGGGAATTTTTTTCTCATTGATTCAATCAACCGGTTTTTATCTGCCGGAGAAAATAATATGACTGCAAAAGCAGGCTTGTTGTCTCGTCCTGCCCTCCCACTCTCCTGGAAATAGTTCTCGATCGAATCCGGGATATCCCAGTGTACCACAAATCGTACCTCGGCTTTATCAATACCCATCCCGAAGGCATTTGTTGCAACAATAACACGTGTTTCGCCAATTGACCAGGAGGCCTGCTTTTTATCACGGAGCTCCAGCGTTAATCCGGCATGATAAAAATCTGAACTTATTCCATTGGCCACAAGCAGCTCCGCAACCTCTTTGCACCTCTTCCTGCTCCTTACATATACAATGCCGCTTCCTTTTGCTTTCCGAAGAGTTTTTACCAGGTAGGTACCTTTATCCTCCACCTTTCGTACCAGGTATGAAATATTCTTTCTGTCGAAACTTGTTCTTAGAACATTTTTATTACGAAAGGCCAGTTTCGCTACGATATCCTCAATCACCTGTGGTGTAGCTGACGCTGTAAGTGCCAGAAAAGGAACCTTGTCTGAGATATGATCCCTGAGTGAAGCAATTTTAAGGTAGGAAGGTCTGAAGTCATAACCCCATTGAGATATACAATGTGCTTCATCAATTGCCACCAGGGTAAGGTTAAGTCTCGATACCTTTCCCTGAAACATCCGTGTTGATATCCTCTCAGGCGATATATAAAGGAATTTGTAATCGCCGTATATACAATTTTCCAGGGCATTATCTATCTCTTCTGCCGACATTCCTGAATGAATAGCTAAAGATCTTATTTCCAGACTGTTCAGACGATTTACCTGGTCCTTCATCAGGGCGATCAGGGGTGTAATAACCAGGCAGATTCCCTCCTGGGCAAGCGCCGGTACCTGGAAAGTGATTGATTTCCCTCCGCCGGTAGGCATAAGTCCGAGAGTATCCTTCCCTTCAGCAACTGACCGTATTATATCTTCCTGTAAAGGCCTGAAGGATGAAAATCCCCAATACTTTGTAAGAATTTTACGATATGGTTCAATATTCATATCCAATGACACTATATACAAATGTAATAACTGTAATTGGATTTTGGAGAAATGCTATTCATAACAAAGTCATTGAATATAAAAGAGTATTGTTTAACCACTGAGTTTCACAGAGTAATTCCATGATAATATTAAACAGTGTCACTCCGTGTTTACCCCGTGTTACTCTGTGGTAAATTGATTTTACAGCTAAAGAAAAATATAATTCCAAAAGAAGAGGCGGAAATCAGATTATTGAATGAGATGTTTTTAGAGTCCTTAATTTTTAGTAATTTGCGCCAGCAAAAAACTTAAAATCTCACCCAATGTCATTCTTTAAAGATAAAATACTCTATGAAGGATTAACTTTTGATGATGTTCTGCTGGTTCCTTCATACTCAGAGGTACTTCCCAGGGAAGTGGATCTAAGCTCCATGTTCACCAGAAACATCAGGATTAACACTCCTGTTGTCTCCGCCGCCATGGACACGGTTACAGAAGATGAACTCGCGATAGCTATTGCACGAGAAGGCGGCATAGGAGTTATTCATAAGAATATGTCAATCGAAAAACAGGCCGCACAGGTAAAGCGCGTAAAAAGGGCTGAGAACGTTATGATATTTGATCCGATAACAATAAATATGGAAGCCACTGTTGCTGAGGCAGTGAGTCTGATGAGCGAGTATAAAATCGGAGGGATCCCGGTTATTGATAATAATGGAATTCTCAAGGGTATCGTTACAAACAGGGACCTGCGGTTCGAAAATAACCCTTCGCGCAAGATAACCGAAGTTATGACCAGTAACCTGATTACGACCAATCACCAGACAAATCTCGAGGCTGCAGCCAGAATACTGCAGAAACATAAGATTGAAAAACTTCCTATGATCGACGAGGCTGGAAGACTTATCGGATTGATCACCTATAAGGACATCACGAAAACCAAGGATCGTCCAAACTCATGCAAGGATGATAAAGGAAGACTCAGAGTAGCCGGTGCTGTAGGAATAGCCGCCGATACCCTGGAAAGAGTTACTGCACTTATAAATGCAAATGTCGATGCTATATCAATTGATACAGCACATGCTCATACAAAAAATGTGATAACGATCTTAAAGGAAATAAAAAGATCCTACCCTGATATCGATGTAATTGCCGGGAATATAGGAACAGCAGAAGCTGCCAGATTGCTGGCTGATGAAGGAGCTGATGCCGTAAAAGTAGGCATAGGACCCGGCTCCATATGTACAACGAGGATTATTGCAGGTGTTGGGATGCCACAATTAACTGCCATTTACAATGTTTCAAAAGCTATCGAGGGATCCGGGATTCCTGTTATTGCCGACGGTGGTATACGTTATTCAGGGGATATTATTAAAGCGATTGCAGCAGGTGCAGATTCAATAATGACAGGATCGCTCTTTGCAGGTGTTGAAGAGTCTCCCGGAGAAACAATCATATACAGTGGACGTAAGTTCAAGGCATACAGGGGAATGGGCTCAATCGAAGCTATGCAGCAGGGCTCAAAGGACCGGTATTTTCAGGACATAGAAGATGATATAGCAAAACTCGTTCCGGAAGGGATTGCTGCACGGGTACCATACAAAGGGACACTTGCCGAGGTGATTTATCAGATGACAGGGGGATTAAGAGCAGGCATGGGATATCTTGGTGCCCGGAATATCAGCGTGCTCAAAAGGGATGGGAAATTTGTGAGAATCACCAACTCAGGGATTATTGAAAGCCACCCTCATGATGTTTCCATTACAAGGGAGGCACCGAACTACAGCAGGAAATCATTTGAATAACCGTTCTGAGGAAATAATGATGAATACCAGATCATCTTTATTAATCACAATGATCATTCTGTTGTCGGCTGTTTGCCAGGCACAGTACCTGAATGATAAAATATTAATGACAATAGCCGGAAATAAGATTCAGGCAGGAGAATTTATCAGAATGTGGAAAAAGAGTACTGAACCTGGAGCAAAAATGGATGTCGATAGTTATCTCCGGGATTATATCATATTCAAGCTTAAAGTTGCCGATGCACTTAGCGAAGGTTTAGATACTACCAGGGCATTCAGAAATGAGCTGAATGGCTATAGAAATCAACTTGCCCAGAATTATTTAACCGACACCCAAACCAGGGAGCGGGTGCTCGAGAAGGCTTATGAGAGATCGCTAACAGAGGTAAATGCATGGCATATCCGGGTTGAACTACCTCAGGACGCGTCGGCTGCAGATACCCTGTTAGCCTGGGAAAAAGCTTACGATATCAGGGAAAGAATTATTAAAGGAGAGTCATTTGAAGTTGTGGCCCGTGCAACCTCCGACGATCAATCGGTTAAATTTACTGGAGGTAACTTAGGTTATTTCACAGTATTTCAGATGATTATGCCATTTGAGGATGCAGTATATACTCTTAAAAAAGGGGCAATTTCAATGCCTGTCAGAACACCCTATGGGTACCATATAATTAAGGTAACCGATAAGCGACCTTCAAGGGGTAAAATAAAAGTTGCTCACATCATGAAAACCGCCTCACCTGGGACAAGTGAGGAAGAGGCAAAACGGGCAGAAGAGGATATTAATAAACTGTATGTGCTTATACAGCAAGGGAAACCATTCAGTGAGGTTGCGAAAATGTATTCCGACCATAAGGAGTCTGCTGTTAAAGGTGGTGAGCTTAACTGGTTTGGTGCAGGTGAGATAATCAGCGATTTTTCTGAAGCTGCATTCTCTATTAAAGATACAGGCAGCTACACTAAACCTGTTCGCACACTTTATGGATGGCACATTATTAAACTTTTCGACCGGAAACCGCCGGGATCATTCGAGGAATCAAAATCATATCTTGAAAGTAAGATAAATCAGTCTTACCTTAACTCATTAAACAGAAAATCCCTGGTCGATAAACTTAAGAAAGAGTATAAATTCAGGATTAACCAGGATGCTTTTACCTGGTTTGTTCAAAATACAGATACACTTATAATTCAGGGAGTAAAAAAGTATAACCGGACAGGTATGCCTGCTGGAGATCTTTATTCATTCGCAAATCAATCTTTTACTACAAGGGATTTTGCAACATATATTGAGAAGAGAGGAACGATGGTCGTAACAACTGATTCGACAGTTTTTATTAACAGATCTATAGAGGCAGTAGCTTCAGATCAAATAATAAATTACGAAAACTCTGTTCTTGAAAGAAAATATCCCGAATTTCGTTACCTCATGAATGAATTTCATGATGGGATTCTTCTTTTCGAAATATCCGGGGAAAAGGTATGGAACAAGGTCAGTGAGGACACAAACGGGTTGCAGGATTATTACCAGGCTCATAAGGATAATTATCTTACACGTCGTGGAATAGAGGCAACTATATATACATTAAGACAGAAAGATGGAGAGAATAAACTACTCTCTGCATATAAGAAATATTCCAGGAAACCTGATACTGACAGACGTTTACTTGCAAAATTTAACAGTACATATGACACCCTTCTTACAATAAATAAGGGAGCCTGGTACACTGGCGATGATACCGGGTTAGACAGCATAAAGTGGATGAAAGGGGTACAATCGTTTAAAAAAGAGGGTCTCCCGGCTGTTATTGACATTAATAAGATCATAGAACCTGTCCCGATGAAATTTGAGGAAGTGCAGGGAGAAATGATGACAGGATATCAGGATTATCTGGAGCAGGAATGGATTAAACAATTAAAGGGGAAATATAACGTTAAAGTTGATAGTATGGTGCTTGAAGAGGTAAAGAGTGCAATGAAAAATGAATAGAACGGTTGTAATAGTATTTGCTGTTTTTCTCCTGGCCGCTTGTAACAATTATAAGAATAGTGCCAAAAGAATTCCTGTTGCTGAAGTGGGTAAGGTTATCCTTTACTATGATGAAATGCCTCAGCTCATACAGAATGGTACAAATAAGTCTGATAGTATTGCTTTAATTCAGAATTATATAAATAAATGGGCAAAAAGAGAGCTGCTTTTGCAAAAGGCCGAAAATAATCTTTCGCCTGAGCTAAGAATTGAGATATCGAAACAACTTGAAGAAACCAGGACAAACCTGGTGATATACCAGTACCAGAGACAGATGATGCTGGAAAGAATGGACACTGTAATATCAGAAGCGGAATTGGAAAATTATTATTCCAAAAATGAGAATAGTTTTATTCTTCACTCTAACATTGTGAAGGCTCTCTTCATTAAACTTCCTGTCGAGACTCCTGATCTTGACAAGATAAAAATACTGGCACGTTCAAATGACCAGACTGATATGCAGCAACTTGAGAGCTACTGTTATCAATTCGCTGAAAAATTTGACGATTTTAATGAAAAGTGGGTCTCAATGGACAGACTATCGGTTGAGCTTCAAGAAGATATAGAGAATGAAGAGAGCTTTTTAAAAAGAAACACATTTTTTGAAAAGGACGACACTAATTCAGTATATCTGGTATCAATAAGAGACTACAGATTAAGATATTCTCTTGCTCCTTTCGAATTTGTCAGGGATGATATTAAAAGAATTATTTGGAATACGCGCAGGCTGGAATTTATACAGGCACTTGAGAATGGTATTTATAATGAAGCACTTAAAGAAAACAGTTTTAAGATATATTAATTAATTATGATGAACCGAGCATGTTTTTTAAAAAACGCAACCTTGCATGATAATAAAGACTTGCGAGCTCTCCCGCCTAAGCGGGACAAGCTATCCGACCTCTTAAAATCAAATTATTTACGGATGAAAAAATTCAAATTATACCTGGTTGTTACATTTTTGATTATGCAGGGTCTTTTCAATTTATATTCACAGGTTCTTGTAGAATCGATAGCTGCAATAGCAGGGAATGAAGTAATATATCTGTCGGATCTGGAAAATACTATTGCCGATATCAAAAGGAGCGGTATCAGGACCCCCATTGACCAGCTCAGGTGTGAGGAATTTGAGAGGATGCTTATATCGAAACTGTTTCTGGATCAGGCCCGGATCGATAGTATTACTGTTACCGATGATGTTGTTGAAGGTGAACTTAATATGAGAATGAATGATGCTATCAGGAGGGCAGGCAGTGAGGAGGCCCTGGTCGAGTTTTTCCATAAGAGTATGTTGGAGATAAGAAGAGATATTAAGAAGGCAATGCTCGAACAGGAGATAATGAGGGAGGTTCAGAGCAAAATAGCCAGCAATATTATGGTAACACCTGCCGCTCTCAAAAGATTTTATTCCTCAATACCAAAAGACAGCCTCCCTGTTATTCCTGCAAAATATGAATTGAGCATTATTCAGGTAGATCCTCCATCCAATGAAGACAATAAAGCAGAGGCCCGTCAAAAACTTCTTGACATAAGAAGCCAGATCCTTGCAGGGAAGAGTTTTAATGTTTTGTCTATCATGTACTCAGAAGATCCTGAATCTGCCAAAGTCGGTGGGGAAATCGGATTCCTTACAAGAGGAGAGCTCGAAAAAGAGTACGCCGATGCTGCTTTCAGTCTTACAAAGAATACAGTTTCCAAAATCGTCGAAACTAAATTTGGATTTCATATTATCCAGCTTATCGACCGTAAAGGTGAGATGGTAAATACCCGCCATATTCTTATCAGACCCAGAGTTAAACCTGAACAGGAAATGAAAGCGATAGCAAAACTGGATAGTATAGCAAATCTTATAAGACAAGACAGTATCTTGTTTAAAAATGCTGCAATTCGCTTTTCAACACATAAGGACAGCAGAATAAACGGCGGTAAATTTGTGAGCCCTAATCCTTCTGATCGTGTCACATGGTTTAGTCTTGAAGAGTTAAACCGGGAGATGTATGTAAAAGTCAGGGATCTGAAGGCAGGTGAGATATCAGATCCTTTCAGAACAACAGATGAGAATAATAATGTGGTTTTCCGGATAGTAAGACTTGACAGGGAATTACCCGCACACACGGCAAATCTTAAGGATGATTATCAGGACCTATACAATGCGGCCATGATGAGTGAACAGACAAAGGTGTATGACAAGTGGATCGAGAACAAAATAGAAACGACATATATTAAAATTAGTGAAGAATTAAAATCATGCGACTTTTTAATGAAGGGATGGTTAAAATAAAATTCTTTAGTGTACTGCCCTGCCTGAATGAACTAAGATATTTCATTAGTCTCCTTCTACTGTTGTCGCAGCCGGCAGATATCTTTTCGCAGGATATATCACCTTCAAGAACCGGTGCAAAAAAAATAGAAATTCTGAATGCCGATGACTGGGAAGTGAACCAGAATATTGATAAGGATCTTAACCGTCTTTTAGGAAATGTCAAGCTGAAGCATAAAGAGGTGATAATGTACTGTGACAGTGCATATTATTACAAAGAAAAGAACCAGGTAAAAGCATTCAGCAAAATCCATATTGAGCAGGGAGATACTCTCGATCTATTTGGCGAATACCTGTTTTACGACGGCAAGAGTGAGATTGCGATAGTAAACAGGAATGTGGAGCTAATTGACAAGGAGACTCATCTCTATACCGATGCTATTAATTATGATGTAAAAAACAGAATTGCACGTTACGATCAAAATGGCAGAATAACGAATGCCGAAAACACCCTTACCAGTATTATAGGTGTCTATTATGTTTCTGAAAATCTATTTCATTTCAAGGATAGTGTGAAAATTGTTAATCCTGATTATATAATGAGAGCAGATACTATGGATTACAATACTGAAACAGAGGTTGCTTTTTTCACAGGACCTACAGAGCTTACAGGAGATAGTATTTATTTATATTGCGAAAAAGGCTGGTACGACACTAAAAATGATGTAACCAGTATCTGGGAAAATGCGATGATAGATAACAGGGCTCAGATTATTCATGGCGATTCACTCTTTTTTAATGATGTTACCGGATATGGTGAATCATTCGGCAACGTAGTTATTGAAGATACTACCAATAACATAATCATAAAGGGGAATTATGCCTGGTATTTCAAACAACCTGAACGATTTATGATAACTGACAGGGCGATGTTTATACAGGTATCAAATGCTGACTCTCTTTTTCTTCATGCCGATACGATAAGTGCTATTACTGTTTCCGACACATCAGCAAATGGATACAGGTTAATGAGAGCTTATTACGGGTGTCGTATTTTCAGCGAAGATCTCCAGGCGAAATGCGATTCACTCGCCTACTCATTTCAGGATTCAGTAATCCGGCTCTATAAATCCCCTGTAATCTGGTCTGAAGAGAACCAGCTTACCTCCGACTCTATGGCAATTTACACAAAAAACCGGCAAACAGACAGGTTAGAACTATACAATTCGGCTTTTGTTGCAATCCAGGTAGATACCAGCAGGTTCAATCAGATTAAAGGCAGATCACTAACAGGATATTTCAGTAATAATGAGTTGTATAAAATAGAGATCAAAGGAAACGGGGAATCAATATATTTTCTTCTTGATGGTGAGGAGGTCACAGGTGTTAACCAGACAAAATGTGCCAGTATTGATGCTTACGTGGAAAAGGGTAAAATTACTGAGATTATAGAGTTTCAGAATCCTGAAGGATTCATTGATCCGCCGGAATTCCTTAATCCAATTATGTATCGTCTCACTGGTTTTCAGTGGTTCAATGATCTCAGACCAATGAATAAAGAGGATATTTTCAAGAACTAAAAAGAGGCCTGTCTGAGCCTCTGTTTAATATTCATCTTCATTAAAGAAAAAGTCGTCCTTACTAGGATAGTCGGGCCAGATATCTTCTATGCTTTCATAAATATCCCCTTCATCTTCTATTTCCTGCAGATTTTCTATAACCTCCATCGGGGCACCCGACCTTATGGCAAAATCAATCAGCTCATCCTTAGTGGCAGGCCATGGAGCATCCTCAAGTTTAGATGCCAGTTCAAGCGTCCAGTACATATTTTCCTAATAAGTTAAGCTTTAAACAAAGTTTGCAAATATATATAATAATTTACTTAAAAAACAACACTTTTTTAAGAAAAGATATATATCAAACAGTCCACTTAACTTCCTCAATATCAAGTTCTAAGCTAATATACCTCGATAATACGAACAAATAATCTGAAAGCCTGTTCAGGAATTTATTTACAATTTGAGGAGATTCCTCACTCTCATTCAACCTCAATACTGCCCTTTCTGCTCTTCGGCAAACACATCTGGCTATATGACAATATGATACAAGAACATCTCCTCCGGGTAAAATGAAATTATTCAACTGAGGAAGATCCTCATCCATTCTGTCAATTTCAGCTTCGATAACTGAAACAGAGTCAGAAGCAGGTAGTATTTTTCTGCTGTCGCTGTTCGTGTTGTCGTAAGCAAGAGCTGCGGCACATCTCATAAGTTGGTCCTGAATATAGACCAGCAATTCTCTCCGTTTAAGGTTTTCCTTATGATCCCCTAACAGTCCAAACCATGCAATAAGCTCATCAACAGAACCATATGCCTCAACCCTCAAAGAATGTTTCGGTACTCTTCTGCCACCGGAAAGCGAAGTCGTTCCACCATCACCTGTAAGTTTATAGATCTTCATGATCGTAACCTATTGAGAATGCGTTGTATAAAAAAATACACTAAAAACTGTGTACGGCGTACTGCTAATGGTAATGCAGTCTTGCGGTCTTGCTGTCTTGCAGTCTTCAGCCTGACGCCCGACGCACGACGCGCCCTATGCTTTCACATATTTTTCATTTTGATAGTCTTGAGAAACCTCACCATCAAATAGCCTGATAATACGGGCAGCATGTTTCGCAATGTCCTCTTCGTGTGTAACAACAATAACAGTATTGCCATTCCTGTGAATGTCATCAAGAAGGTTCATAATATCGATTGATGTTTTACTATCAAGGTTTCCGGTTGGCTCATCGGCAAGAATAATTGATGGTTTGTTTACCAGAGCCCTGGCAATAGCTACGCGTTGGCGTTGCCCTCCTGATAATTCATTTGGCTTGTGGGCCATCCTGTCGGCAAGACCTACCTGTTCAAGAGTCTCAATTGCCACCTTCTCTCTTTCAGCTTTTGGTATTCCTGCATATATCAAAGGTAATGTAACATTCTCAAGAGCAGTATATCGGGGCAACAGGTTAAACGTCTGGAAAACAAAACCTATCTCCTTATTTCTGATTTCTGCCAGGAAATCATCCTCCATCTTGCTTACGTCTGTACTATTAAGCATGTAGCTACCGCTTGTCGGAGTATCAAGGCACCCAATAAGGTTCATCAGGGTAGATTTTCCTGATCCCGACGGCCCCATAATAGCAACATATTCATTCTTATCAATATTTATGGAAACAGACCTTAAAGCTCTCACTATCACTGATCCTATTACATAATTTTTTACAATATTCTGAATCTCAATTACTTTGTTCATAATGGTTAAAATTTGAATTTTCGAAATTAGATTAAATAAGTCAAATAATAAATTTATATATATTAATTTTTGTTAATATCTGATTATATAGTTCGCGTCATTTATCCCTTCCCTAAAGAAGATCATTCCCATTCTGAAAATATCAATGGTCATAGTGACCTTTTTATGTCCCTTTATTAAATTCCATGCCTCTTGCATCTCCCCTGAATAGTTGATATCATCAATAATTATTACTGTTTTACTATCAGAGATCTCAGCCATTACTGTGAAATATTTCACAGTTGGCTTTTTCCTGTGATTTCCATCAATAAAAACCAGTCCGGGCTTAATGTCAGATTTTGTGAATCCGGCCAATATTTCGTCGAAAGATCCTGTATTAAGTTTAATATTCCCCAGGCTGACTTCACTGAAATTATCAGCTGCAATTTCAGCAATTGAAGGAGATCCTTCAATTGTGTAAACCATTGAATCGGAGCAGGACGCAGCCATATACATTGTGCTTATTCCGAAAGAGGTCCCAAACTCCATTATAAACGGTTTGCCAAATTCAGCCGCCATATTGGACAATAGAACTCCATACTTTAATGGTACGGCTGAATATCTTGCTATATCTGACACTCTTCTAATATTTTTTCCAAAAGATTCTGCACCCGCTCCCAGATCTTTAACTTGAATAGATCTGTGATCACCATTCAATCTCTTTCTTACCTTTTCAATACTAAAGACAATATCATCGTCAATTTTATTCCGGAAGACCCTGGTAATAAGATCAAAAACAAACGGACTATGAATCCCATGCCCCTTCCTGTGTCGCGATAGTATAATGTACCTCAGATATTTGACGACCCTGAAAAAAATCATCCTTCTATTTATGTTATTATTAGGTCACCTTTTCAAAATTAGTTAATTTCGGATATCTTTTGCAATTACTCTTTTCCGGAATGGTTATACAGGAATTTCTTGATACAAATATAACATACTTGTCTGGCGTTGGCCCAAAAAGGGCGGAATTGCTTAATAAAGAGGCAAATATATATACCTTTCGCGATCTTCTTTATTATTTCCCCTACAAATATATTGACAGGACAAGATTTTATAAAATTGCTGAACTCGATCCCGACCTTCCCTTTGTTCAGATAAGAGGTATCTTAAAAGGATATGCCACCGAGGGCCACGGACCAGGGAAACGTCTTACCGCTGAATTTCAGGATGAAACAGGTTCAGTAAAACTGGTCTGGTTTAAGGGAGGTAAATGGATAACCGGAACTTATAGTCCGGGAATTGAATTCATTGTGTTTGGGAAACCTACTCTCTTCAGCGGAATGGTCAATATTGTCCACCCCGAAATTGAAGCAGTAAATAAGTTGGAAGAGAGGCTTAACTCAGCTCTGCAGGCACAATATAGTTCAACTGAAAAACTTAAAAACCAGTATGTAACATCTAAAACCTTCAATAAACTTATCGGGAATCTATTGAAGCAGTTAAAGTTCAAAATCCCTGAAACAATGCCTGACTACATTGTTTCAAGATATAAACTCATGGATCTTCATGAATCACTGCATAAGATACATTTCCCTGCAAATCCCGACGAGCTTGAGAAGGCCAGGTATCGCCTGAAATTTGAGGAACTCTTCTATATTCAGTTGAACCTGTTAAGATTTAAATCTGACCGTAATCAAAAAATTAAAGGATTCGTGTTTAAAAGCGTTGGAGATAATTTCAATAATTTCTACTATAACAATTTACCTTTCACTCTTACGGAAGCTCAGAAACGGGTTGTAAAGGAGATTCGCAAGGATCTTGGTTCAGGCAGGCAGATGAACCGTCTGCTGCAGGGCGATGTCGGAAGCGGAAAAACGCTGGTGGCACTTATGAGTATGTTAATTGCGGTTGACAATGGTTACCAGGCATGCATTATGGCCCCGACCGAAATACTTGCTAACCAGCATTATCAGACAATCTGCAATTTGATGGAAGGGATTGATGTCAAAATACGCCTCCTTACAGGATCATCAAAAAAAACCTCCCGTAAATCAATTGCGGAGTCACTTACAGACAGCTCACTAAATATTTTAATAGGAACACATGCCCTTATCGAGGAGAATGTTCAGTTCAGTAATCTGGGTCTGGTAATTATTGATGAACAACACAGGTTTGGTGTTGAACAGAGAGCCCGGCTCTGGCAAAAGAATCTAAATCCACCTCACATCCTTGTCATGACCGCCACCCCGATCCCAAGAACTCTTGCAATGACTTTGTACGGCGACCTTGATGTTTCTGTAATAGATGAGCTGCCACCCGGCAGGATACCAATAAAAACAATGCATTTTACCGATTCTGAAAGAAACAAAGTTTTTGGATTCATACGGAATCAGATCGCTGAAAAACGGCAGGTATATATTGTATATCCTCTCATCAAGGAATCTGAAAAGATGGATTATAAAGATCTTGAGGATGGCTGGGATACAATTTCAAGAGTATTCCCGGCACCTGAATACTGCATCAGCATTGTGCATGGGAAAATGACACCGGCTAACAAGGAATCATCAATGAGACTATTCAAGGAGGGTCATGCTCATATTCTTATTGCAACAACAGTTATTGAGGTTGGTGTTGATATTCCAAATGCCAGTGTAATGATTATTGAGAGCGCTGAAAGATTTGGCTTGTCACAGCTTCATCAGCTAAGGGGCAGGGTGGGAAGAGGTGCCGATCAGTCATATTGCATACTCATGAGTGCTGACAAGTTATCAAGGGAAGCCTCACGGCGGATTGAAGTGATGGTCAGCACTAACGATGGTTTTGAAATAGCAGAGACAGACCTGCAGCTAAGGGGACCCGGAGATATTGAGGGTACTCAACAAAGCGGTATACCATTTGATCTTAAGATTGCAAGCCTTGGCAAAGATGGTCAGCTTATTGAATATGTAAGACATATTGCAGAAGAAATCCTGATAAAAGATCCTGGTCTGACCGATAATCAACACCAGGTTTTCATAAGCGAGTTAAAAAGGTTGTTCAGCCAGGGGCAATCGTGGAGTAATATAAGCTGATATAAGATGAACAGGATTGATTATTATAAGATTCTTGGTATCCCTTCCAACTCCTCCTTCGAAGAGATAAAAAAAGCGTACAGAAAAATGGCACGTTTATACCACCCGGATATTAACCCGGCTCCTGATGCCAAAGACCTGTTTATCAGCGCAACCGAAGCCTATGAATTCCTGATTGCGAATCATAATAAAAATATGACTGATGAAGAGGCTTTTAACAAGGCTATGGACGATTGGAGAAAGTACAGGCAGGACAGGTCACGAAGACGTGCAACAGCATATGCCAGGGCTTCTTATGGCAGTTTTAAGAATACAAAATTTTACAAAACCACCAGGATATTTGATGGCTCAATAATAATTTTCAGTTTTGTTATCTCTATTATGGTACTGGTTTATACTATATATGGTTATAACTTCAGAATAAAACATCCTGTGCCCGGTTTGGAAAAGCCATCACTCTTCACTTTCATTATGTTCCTGATGCTGGGGATGATCTTTTTTGTTGTATCTTTTATTTACCTGAAAGCATACCAGGAAACATTGAGAAAAAAGAATAAAAAAGTATAGGCTGACTCTTTCATTTCAGGCTCTCTTTTTTTGAAATCGATGTCAGGCTGGGCAAAAAACAATCTCAAACACAAAATTTGATTATTTTTAGATTCCCAAAATTCAATTATGATGAAACTTTTGATTGCATCAGTTTTTGCCACAATAATTTTCCTCACCATGCCTTATATAAGCGAAACGAGAGATCTACAAGCAAATAATCAGAGCCAGAAACCTCTTTTTTCTTTTGGAATCCTCGCTGACATCCAATATGCTGATTATGATCCGGTTGGAACCAGATTCTATCGTTCTTCACTTGGAAAGTTAAGGGAAGCACTTACATCACTGAAAAGGGATTCAGCTGAATTCATTATTTCTCTTGGTGATGTTATTGACAGGGATATCGAATCATTTAAGCCTGTAATGAATTTAATCGATTCGTCTGGTATGAAAACATACCATATTACAGGTAACCACGATTATTCCGTCGAACCACGATTGAAAAAGAGGATCCCCCTCCTTCCGGAAACGAAAGATAAATACTATTCAATAGCATATAAAAATTTCACCTTTATTTTTCTTGACGGAAATGAAGTAAGCACCTATATGTCAAATAATAAATCTCAAATTAAACAGGCAGAAGAATATCTCTTTACAATGAAGGAGAAGGGTGAAATTAATGCAATTGACTGGAATGGAGGCTTTAGCAGTAAGCAGCTCTTGTGGCTGAAAGCTCAGCTTGATGAAGCCACCAATCGCAACCAGAGTGTTTTCTTAATTTGTCATTTCCCCGTTGTCCCTGAGAATGAACATAACCTTCTGAATTATAAAGAAGTCCTGCCAATTCTGGAAGATTATGAAAATATTATTGCCTGGTTTAACGGACATAATCATGCGGGTAATTATGGAAATTTCAATATGATCCACTTTGTAACATTTAAAGGGATGGTTGAAACTGAAACCAGAAACAGTTTTGCACTTGTTGAGGTATATAAAAACAAGATATGGATAAGGGGATATGGAAGAGAAAGAAGCCAGATACTTGCTTACTGAGCCACTATTAATCTATTCCCCTGTTGTAAAATAATGTATGACAAAACTAGCTAAAGAGCTTACCCTCTATGGGTTGGTAATGGTGGCTATTGGCTCCTGTATCGGATCAGGAATCTTCGTTACCCCTTCACAAATTGCAGGACTTGTTCCGTCAGCCCCGGTGATCCTCGGAGTTTGGGCTATTGGTGGACTAATAACGCTTACCGGCGCACTGACTTTTGGAGAACTAGGATCTATTTTTCCAAAGGCTGGTGGCATCTATGTATTTCTAAAAGAAGCCTATGGAGGTTGGCTTGGATTTCTATACGGATGGGCTTATTTCCTTATTATTACTTCCGGATCTATTGCCGTATTGGCCCTGGCTTTCTCATATTATCTTAGTTTTTTCATTCCAATGAACCAAACCTGGAAAATCGGGGCAAGTATAATCGCAATCGTAACAGCAACAACATTAAATGTATTAAGAGCCAAATTCGGTGAGATATTCTCAAACATTTTTACAGGATTGAAGATAATCGGGATCCTGATTATTATCTGCATAGGAATATTTTGGGGAAGCAGCTCATTGTCATTTACTGGGATGGGACTTTCTTTTTCAGGAAATATTGATCTTTCAAGCTTTGGGGTTGCACTGGTTGGAGTCCTCTTTTCATATGGCGGCTGGCAGCATGCCTCCTTTCTTGCCGGCGAAACAAGAAATCCCTCAAGGAATGTACCTGTTGCGATGATCACCGGGGCTATGGTTGTAACACTTATCTATCTGCTTGTGAATTTGAGTTATATGCTGCTCCTTCCGGTTAGTACCATTGGCACATCCCAGAGGGTAGCATCTGAAGCAGTAAGCACAATCCTGCCCTTTGGAGGGATGCTGGTTGCAGCAATTATTGTAATAAGCACACTGGGAACAATAGGGATATATACATTGTCAACACCACGCATTTATTACGCGATGGCCGAAGATGGTCTCTTCTTTAAAAGTGTTGCAAAGGTCCATCCTGTTTTTAAAACTCCGGCGAATGCTATAATTGGCCAGTCTGTTTGGGCTATAGTATTGTTATTATTCTGGGGTACATTTGAAGACCTTATTACCTATACTGTCTCCATAGAATGGATATTCTTTACACTTGCAGCAATTGGGATATTTATTTTCCGTAAAAGACTGAAAAATATTGACAGACCATACAAAACATTCGGATACCCGGTGACACCCTTGATTTTTATTTTCATTAATATATGGTTTGTAATGAACATACTAATAAACAAACCCTTACATATGCTAATTGGTCTGGGGTTCCTGCTGATCGGGGTCCCGGTATATTTTATATTCAGAAGAAGAAACAGGCTCAGTCAAATTAATAGTACAAATTGAGTTCCGGATATTTATAATATCAGCATTATGAAAGATATCTCTTATATCATCAACCATTTGGGAGAAGAACGCGATAAATACTTCAACACCATCTCTCCTCCCCTCTTTCAGACCAGCAATTTTGCTTTCAGGGATGTTGAGGCATTGAGGAAAGCGATTGCTGACGATAAGAACAACAATAGTTATTCTTCGCCTTTGACACAATCGCCAGCCACTTTGGGAGTTGATATTGTTCTTTTCTGCAAGTAAATATCTTGGCGGGCATAGTGATATTGTTGCCGGAATCGTATGCGGTTCTTCTCCATAAGATTGGCTGTTTCGGATGTGAAAAAGATTGAACTCTTTACAAACAGTCTGAAGCAGTTTATTATCGGAGTATCATTGGGTGGACATGAGTCGCTGGTATTTCCAGCTATCTCATTTGACGGAGAAAGGAGAAAAGAGGGGTATTTAAATAACCTGATCCGATTCTATATTGGTCTGGACGAAGCTGATACATTAATAAATGACCTTGACCAGGCATTTGGAAAGATCAGTTGATCTTAATAAAGTTAAATGGAACATCCAGGACAGATGAAAAGTATTCTCCGCGTTCCAGGATATCTTCATCACCATCCTCATAATACCAGTTGAAAATAAATTTCTTGTGCTTCAATTCAACGTAGGTAATTTTCTGCAGGAGATGTATGAATACCTTAGCGCTTGCACTGTTAAAATACTCCAGATTTATATCCACACAACTTACATCAGCCGGAGATTGAATATACTTACTTACCCACTCCTCTACAGGCAAAAAAAAATCAGTAACGTTCTCATGTATTGAGCGTCCCTTAATCCTGATAATACCTTCAGGATTTAAAATAATCTCAGGTGTATTCTTTGTGGGTGATATCCTTAACTCCTCCATTACAATTATTTTGCCCTTATAAATTCATTACAAATATAAAATATCTTTCAATAAAAGTACTATTAAATAAAGTCACATTAAACAGATTTTGTAAGCTCTGCCTTCTCAAAACCTCAGAATAAACCTTAATATCTTGCCAGTGGGGTCACTTCGTGTCCGGAAAATTCACCTCTAAGATATTTATAATATCCTGTAATGCCAATCATTGCAGCATTATCTGTAGTATATTTCAATTCCGGGACGAAGAGATTCCATTTTCTATTTATTGCCAGTTCCAAAATGGCATTTCGTAAACATGAATTAGCAGAAACACCTCCTGCAATTCCAATCTCCTTTATCCCCGTTTCAATTGATGCTTTTTCAAGTTTCTCAACAAGAATTGATACTATCACATACTGAAGAGAGGCACAAAGATCAGCCCTGTTATTATTGATGAATTCAGGCTCATCTTTTATTCTGTCACGAAGGAAATAGAGAAAATTCGTCTTTAACCCGCTAAAGCTGAAATCCAGTCCTTTTACAAATGGTTTTGAAAAGGTAAAGGCATTCCGATTTCCCTCACCGGCCAGGTTGTCGATAAGAGGACCTGCGGGATATGGGAAGCCCATTATCTTCCCGCATTTATCAAAAGCTTCACCGGCAGCATCATCAATTGTGTTACCAATAACCTCCATCTCAAGATGGCTCTTTAGCACTATAATACGAGTATGCCCTCCTGATACCAGGAGGCAAAGAAATGGGAATGAGGGAACCCTGTTCCCTTTTTCCCTGTCGATTATGAAGTGTGCAAGAACATGAGCCTGAAGATGATTTACCTCTATTAAAGGTATCCTCTTTGCAAGAGCAAACCCCTTTGCAAAAGATGTCCCGACAAGTAGCGATCCAAGAAGTCCCGGTCCGCGGGTGAAAGCAACAGCATTGATCTCATCTCTTGATATTCCTGCATTACTGATAGCCTGATGTGTAACAGGAACAATATTAACCTGATGAGCTCGTGAGGCAAGTTCGGGAACAACGCCTCCATATGACATGTGAATATCCTGATTGGCAATAAGATTGGAAAGCACATAACCATCCGTTATAACTGCTACTGAAGTATCGTCGCAGGACGATTCTATCGCTAATATTGTAACTGCCATCAATCCTTTGTTTTTCGGTATATTTTAGGTTATTTTGTCTATTGATTTTTTAACCCATTTTCAATGGTCAAAAATATTAAAAAATCACTTAAGTATTTAATTATTATTACCGGGGTCATCATAATGGTCCCGACTGCGCTATATCTGCTTTTACAGAATACCAGGATTCAGACATTTCTTGTGAACAGAGTCACAAGGCATCTCTCCAGTGAAATCAGATCCACAATAACTGTTGGTAAATTAGAATTCAAATTCTTTAACAGGCTTGTAATTAATGACCTGCTGATTAAAGATGAATTGAATGATACTCTTCTTTTTTCCGATAAAATTACTATCGGGATAAAACGGTTTGATTTGCGAAACGGGTCGTTCCGGCTTGGAAGAGTTACCCTGCTTAAACCGGTTGTGGTTTTTCGTACTGATTCTGCCGGGGTTATGAATATTAGCAGATATCTCGATATGGCAGGGAAAACCGGAGATTCTACAATAAAAAGAGAAAGAAATTTTTTTATCGACCAGATCGATATAAGTAATGCCAGATTTTCCCTGATAAATCATTCAGGACAAAAGGGGAAATCGCTGATGGACTTCAACAACCTTAATCTGTCAGGAATAAATGGCATTATTGAAGACCTGAAAGTTATTAATGATACAACATCATTTAATATTTATAACCTTGGATTTAAAGAGTCATCAGGCTTTAAAGTAAGCAGGATGAGCAGTACTGTAATGTTGGCAAAACAGAACATTATTATGAGATCGGTTAATCTGAACTGCGACAGCAGTATTATAAATATCCCTCTTTTCAGCCTTAAATCCGAATCGCCCGGTTCATTTAAGAATTTTGCTGAGGAGGTTAATCTTGAAATAGCAGCTGACAGGTCTGTTATAAGTACTTCTGATCTAATGTATTTCGTGCCACTTGCTGACGGAATATACGAATCACTTTTGTTTTCAGGGAAAGTTTTTGGGACCATATCTGAACTGCGAGGCCGGAATATAGATATAACCTTCAGGGAGTATACACATCTGGCCTGTGATTTTGATTTTTCAGGCCTGCCTGTGATAGATAATACCTTCATGTATGTCGGAGTCAGCAGCCTTAAAACCAATGCAAAGGATATTGAAAAAATCACTATACCGGGAAAGGGGCCTTTAATTATACCGGATGTTCTTTACAAACTTGGAAATATCTCTTTTGATGGAAGTTTCACAGGGTTTACTACTGATTTTGTAACCTACGGTAAGTTCAGGACAAGCCAGGGGAACATAAGCACTGATATCTCTTTCCGCCCGGAAGAGTCGGGAAGATACAGCATTAAAGGATTTCTCACAGGTAGTAATGTAAATCTGGGGGAGCTAACCGGCAAAACCGATTTGCTGGGAAAGCTCTCAATGCATACAAATGTAGACGGTTATGCCTACTCATTTAAAAAGTTTGCCGCTAACCTGACAGCAAAGGTTGACAGTATTGAGATGAATAGATACATATACAGGAATATTGAATTGAATGGATCTTTTACAGAAAATACCTGGGACGGAAATGTTAAGATTATTGATGATAATCTTAAGATGGACCTCCTGGGTATGTTTAACTTCAGCGGGAAACTTCCTGAATTTGATTTTACATTAAATATAGCCAAAGCCAGTCTGTTCAATCTGAATTTTGACAAGGCGGACTCCACCTCTGCGATTACAATGTTACTGACCGCAAACTTTAAAGGAAATAGTATAGATAACCTCGATGGGGAAATTAAGCTTCTGAACTCTAAGCTGACAAAATATGGCAATATTCTTGAGCTTTACGACTTTTCTATAAGGACTTATGCCGATAATAACATACCTGTTATAAGTCTGCGCACCGATTTTCTTGATGCTGACATCAGGGGGTATTATAATTTTGCAACTCTTGGAAACCTCTTTAATTCAACTCTTGCCACGCTCATGCCATCACAGTTCTCCATGCCACTAAACCTGAAGGAGCAACAGAGTAATAATTTTACTTATGCTATTAACTTTAAAAATACTGATAAGATCAACAATTTTTTTAGAACCGGTGTATTGCTTGCAGATAAAAGCTATCTGAATGGAGCAGTATTTTCCGACAGCCTGATCAGTATTGCAGGGAAAGCAAGCTATCTGAATATCAGGAATAATGTTTTTAATGGTTTCTCACTTGATACCAGGGTCGAGGAGGATAAATTAACTCTTGATATCAACAGTTCATCTCTGATCCTTCTTGGCCAGTCTGAGCAGAAAGGATTTTCAGTTGACCTGAAAACAGTACCTGATAATTTCATTTCTACTGTTACGTGGGATAATAAGGATCAAAACAACAACCGGGGAAACTTCATTGCAAGAGGAAGTATGGTTAACAATAACGGGGAAAATGGAAATGCCAAATTGATAATAGACATTGATCCCACGGAAGTATATTCCCAGACAAACCTTTGGAAAGTCAGCCGGTCATCAATACGGATCGATACTACTTCAATTAATATTAAAAATCTAATTATCAGCAATAATGACCATTTTTATATGATTGACGGGGTTGTTTCCGAGGATCCTTCAGATACGTTGCACCTTGATTTTAACGGTATTGATATTTCTCCTCTCAACCTCCTTGTAAATCAGAAAAGAGGAGATGATCCAACTATGATTTCTTTGGATTTTAAGGGTCTCATATACGGAAAAGTCCTTCTGAATAATGTTTATAAGAATCTCTTGCTTGTGAGCAATATTGATATTACCGATTTTTCAGTGCTTAACAGTGAATTTGGCACTATGTCAATTGTCTCAGCTCTGGATCTCGACAAAAAAATTGTGAATATAAGTGCCAGTAATAACCTCGGCGGGGAAAAAATGATTAATATAACCGGGTATTATGACCCTGAGTTTAAAAGAATCGAACTTTCTGCCAGAGCTGATAAGTTACCGTTAACCCCCCTCAATCATCTGCTTAGTATGTTTGCCTCCGATATTTCCGGATCAGCTTCCGGGAAAGTTCATTTTTCAGCAAAACCAAACAATGTTGTGCTTCAAGGATCCCTGATGGGAGAAAATGCCTCCATGAAGGTTGATTACCTGCAGACAAAGTTCAAATTTAATGACTCGGTCAGGTTCGATAAGAAGGGGATAAACTTTAATAATATAAAACTTACCGATGAAAGAGAAAATAATGCAACACTCTCAGGTTATGTCTATCATAAGAATTTTAAAGAGTACTCCTCTGACCTGCTGATCAATATAGCTTATCCAAACGAATGTCTGGTACTCAATACAAAACCAAAAGACAATGAATTATTTTATGGCACTGCATTTGCCTCAGGTGTAACAACTATTAAGACCGGACCAAATACTCTATCATTCGACATTTCAGCCAGAACAGGCAGGAATACGAAAATTAACATCCCTCTGAATTCAGGTCTTTCAGTTTCTGAATATTCCTTCATTACCTTCGTTGATTCCGATACCGGACAGGAGGGTGAAGAAGAATCAGTAAACAATGGCCTTATTCCCGCTCCGCCAAAACAGACCGGAATAGATCTTAATTTCGACCTTGAAGTTACCCCTGATGCGGAGGTACAGCTTATTTTCGACTCCAAGGTAGGTGATGTAATGAAGGGACACGGATCAGGGCGTCTGAATATTACACTTGATCCAAAAGGGAATTTCAAAATTTCAGGTGATTATATTATTGAGGATGGCGACTACCTCTTTACCCTTGGAAATATACTGAATAAACCCTTCAGTGTTGAAAATGGCGGGAAAATACTATTCAACGGAGATCTTGATAATGCAGAAATTGACATTAAAGCCATTTATAAGCTGAAAGCATCTCTTTATTCGCTCTTTCCTGATGAAGGGAACAATGAAAGAATACCTGTCGAGTGTCAGCTTAACCTTACCGGGAATCTTTTCAATCCGACAGTAGGATTCAATATTTACCTGCCAACCGCCGATGAAAAAACCAGAACCAACCTTCGTAATTTAATTTCAACCGATGAGGAATTAAGCAGACAATTCCTTTACCTGCTGGTAATGAACAGTTTTTATTACGAAAGCACTCCAACCTCTGCCGGGTCCTCAGCAATGGCTGTGACAACAACCGAAATGCTATCAAACCAGCTTAGCAACTGGTTATCGCAGATCAGTAACAACTTTGATTTAGGTTTTAACTATCACCCCGGAACCAAAGACCTAAATTCGCAAGAGGTTCAGGTTGCATTATCAACACAGCTGCTCAATGACAAGGTAGTACTGAACAGTAACGTTGATGTCAGGGGAACAGGGCCTGCTACAAATAATACGAATCAGATTACAGGAGATTTTGATGCAGAGATAAAAATTACCGAGAAGATACGTTTTAAAGTGTTCAACAGGTTCAATAATCCCTATACCGGGAAACAGTCTGATTACACCCAGGGGATTGGTATTTTCTTCAAAGAGGATTTTGACAAATTTTCTGATTTATTCCATAATAAGGTCAAATCTGAGGGGAAGAAGCAGGAGGATATTAAGATTGATGAAAAAAAATAGTTAATAATTATTTGTCATTGTTATTAAACGAGTATACTAGAACAGGGTATAATTCCGTTTTTTAATAACTTCGCACATTAATACCATTATGGATCTAAATTGAAATATTTGAAAATTAATTAACAATCAGAAGAATATGGCATTTTTACAATTCATTATGCAGGATGGTGTCGTCCCTGTAGATAAAGCAGTTGAGATGAAACTTACCCTTCTTGACCTTGCAATTAAAGGGGGATGGGTAATGATCCCAATAATTTTATTATCATTTGTGGCCGCATATATATTTATCGAAAGGTATTATATTATCAGGAAAGCTACAAAGGAAGATATAAACTTTATGAACAGGATAAAAGACTATATCCATGATGGTAAGATAGATGCTGCTCTTGCTTTATGCAGGTCAACCGATAGTCCTTCGGCCAGGATGATTGAAAAGGGAATCAACAGATTAGGGAGACCATTGCAGGATATCAGTACAGCTATTGAAAATGTAGGAAAGCTTGAAATATCAAAACTGGAGAAGGGTTTTCCTACCCTGGCTACAATTACAGGTGCTGAGCCTATGCTTGGTTTCCTGGGTACTGTCATCGGAATGGTAAAATCATTTTATGCCATGTCGCAGGCAGGAAATAATATTGAAGTCTCCTTACTTTCAAACGGAATCTACACTGCTCTGATTACCACTATTGCCGGGTTAACTGTAGGAATTATCTGCTACTTTGCCTACAATATGCTCGTAGTAAGGGTTGAAAGGGTTGTATTTAACCTGGAGGCCACTCTGACTGAATTTATGGATATTTTAAATGAACCATTAAAATCTGAAAGATAAAATGGCTATTTCCCAAAGAAACAAAATTAGTATCAGCTTCAGCTCGACCGGGATGACAGATGTGGTTTTTAATCTTCTTATTTTCTTCATGTTAACCTCAACACTGGTCCATCCTACTGCACTTAAACTGCTTTTACCCAAAGGTAGTTCCCAGACATCAGCCAAACCCCTTACCACCATTTCCATAACAAGCGACCTGAAATATTTTGTTGAACAGGAACAGATAAATTTTGAGGATCTCGAAAGTATACTGAAGCAGAAGCTTGGTGACAAACCTGACACATACATTTCTCTGCATGCTGATAAAAGCATTCCATGGGAGAATGTTGTAAGAGTTCTGAATATTGCCCAATCAAATAATTATAAGATAATAATTGCCACCTCCCCCAAATAACGATCTCCACAAATTTCCCTCAGAGAGAGGAAAAGGAATAGTTGGAACAACAATAATCCACCTGGTGCTATTGTTATTGCTTATTCTTGTTGGATTCTCAGTTCCTCCTCCGCCTGAAACAGAAGAGGGAATAATCGTTAATTTCGGAACCGACGATACAGGAATGGGCATGATAGAACCTTCACCCCCTGCAGTTAATGAAGAGACAGCCCCTCCACTCCCATCAGATGCTGCTGAGAATCCGGCAGAAGATCCTTTGCTTACACAGGATTTTGAGGATGCTCCCGAAGTTGTGAAAGTTGATCCTGAAGCTGAAAAGAAAAAACTGGAAAAGATAGAAGCTGACAGGATAAGAAGAGAACAACTTGAGGCAGAAAGGATCCGGAAGGAAAATGAGGAGATTGAGAGGAAGAGAGTTGAAGCTGAAAGGAAGAGACTTTCTGATATAATGGACCGTACAAAGAACGCTCTCGCAAATTCAAAAAATGCGGGGACCACCAGTACGGGGGAAGGTAATACGGACGGACCCGGAAACCAGGGTGTAACATCAGGCTCTGTGGATAGTAATAACCGTGGTGAAGGCGATGGTCTTGGAGACAAGGGTATTTCATATAGCCTAGAGGGAAGGAGTGTCCAGAAGCTTCCATCACCAGAATATGAATCTCAGGTTGCAGGAAAAGTTGTTGTTGAAATTACTGTTGACAGAGAAGGTAAGGTAATTCAGGCAGTACCAGGGTCTAAAGGTTCAACAACACTTGATGAGTATCTGCTTAAAGTTGCAAAAGATGCTGCACTGGCAGCCAGGTTTGAAGCAAATCCCAAAGCACCTGCTTTTCAGAAAGGTACAATTACCTATAATTTTATTCTGAATTAATATCTTTATTTCATCCTGTCGAATAACTCAGTTATAGCAGTATGCAGATTATCGATCAGATTGTTGTCTTTTATAATATAATCATCAATCCCTTTCCTGGCAAGTTCCAGTACAATCTCGCCCTTTTCCTGGCCAGATAGCATTATAACAGGAATTTCAGGTTTTACCTCCCTTATTCTGTCAAATACCTCCATCCCATTCATCACCTCCTGGTCGTTATTTATAAAATAATAGTCGAGAATTATCAGATCAGGATTATTACCCAGTGCTTTAAGACAATCTTCCCCATAACTAAAAGCCTCAAGTTTATAACCATCCGATGTAAACCGTTTAACAACCAACATGTTAATAAAGGGATCGTCATCAACAATAAAAATGAGTTTCTGTTTAGCCATCAGATTCTTAATTGATAATTGGATACTACAAAGTTACAATAAATAAAGCTAAATCATTTTGTTTTTATTAATTCAATAATACTTTGACAAGAAAATCAGAAAGAAAAGAGGGGATAGGATTTCATCATCTCTTTAACCTTCTCGCCTACCCTGGCAATAACGGATTCGTTTTCAATATCAGAGATCACTTCATCAATCAGTTCAACTATCAGCCCCATATGATCTTCTTTCAGACCTCTTGTTGTAATCGCTGGCGTTCCAACCCGAAGCCCTGATGTAAGGAAAGGAGAACGAGTATCAAACGGGACCATATTCTTATTAACAGTGATATGTGAACGCACCAGGGTGTTTTCAACCTTTTTACCGGAAATATCCGGAAATTTGGTTCTGAGATCAATCAGCATAAGATGATTATCAGTACCATCCGAAATAACTTTATAACCCTTTTCCATAAATGCATTTGCCATTACATTGGCATTCTTCTGAACTCTTACCTGATACTCCCTGAACCCGGGACTTAGAGCCTCTTTGAACGAAACAGCCTTGGAAGCTATAACATGCTCAAGGGGACCGCCCTGGATACCAGGGAATACTGCTGAATTTAGGAGAGATGACATCATTCTTACTTCGCCTTTAGGAGTGGTAACTCCCCATGGATTAACAAAATCCTTTCCCATAAGTATGATCCCGCCTCTCGGACCCCTTAAAGTTTTATGGGTCGTTGAGGTAACAATATGAGCATATTTCAAAGGATTTTTAAGTAATCCCGCAGCTATCAAACCAGCCGGGTGTGCCATATCAACCATAAGAAGAGCACCTGTCATATCAGCTATCTTTCTCATTCTTTCGTAGTCCCATTCGCGTGAATACGCTGATGCCCCTCCAATGATCATTTCTGGTTTTTCTCTCAGGGCTGTCTGCTCCATAGTATCATAATCAATTAATCCTGTCTCTTCCATAACATTGTAAGCAATAGGCTTATAGAAGAGTCCGGAGGAATTTACCGGGGAACCATGAGAAAGGTGACCTCCATGAGCGAGGTTCAATCCCATAAAGGAATCGCCAGGCTTAAGAACAGTCATAAAAACTGCCATATTTGCCTGAGCCCCGGAATGTGGTTGTACATTGGCATATTCTGCTTCAAAAAGTTCTTTTAACCGGTCAATAGCAATCTGTTCGGATTGGTCAACAACCTCACAACCACCATAATAACGGTAACCAGGATAACCTTCGGCATATTTATTTGTCATCACCGAACCCATTGCGTCAAGAACCTGCTGACTGACAAAATTCTCGGAGGCTATTAACTCTATCCCATTTATCTGGCGCTGACGTTCCAATTCAATCAGGTCAAAAATCAAGGTATCTCTTTCCATAATATAATTAGATTTTAAAATTTATTCTTCCGAAAACTCAATCAGCAGCTCACGGTATGTCGAAAAAATCCGCGATTTTGAAATAAATCCTACATAATATCCATCGTCCAGTACAGGCAGGTTCCAGGCACCTGTCTTTCTGAAAGTTTCCATTACGGTATCAATGCTTTCTGTTTTATCAATATATGAAGGAGGAATGGTCATCAAATCTTTCATATTAGTTGTATTATACAATTCATGCTGAAACATTATCTCTCTTACATCATCAAGTGATACTACTCCTTCCAGTATATTATATTCATCAACCACCGGGAAAAGGTTCCTTTTCGATCTTGAGATTGCTTTAATCAGTTCACCAAGAGTATCGGTCGGTTTAACTTTATACAAATCCGTCTCAATTTCTTTCCTCCAGTCCATTCGGGCTAATACTGCCTTATCCTTATCGTGAGTGATAAGTTCTCCTCTTTCAGCTAACTGTACATGATAAATTGAATGTTTCTCAAAACTTCTTGTTGTAATATATGCTACCGTAGAGGTTATAATCAGAGGAATCAGAAGATTATAGCCTCCTGTAATTTCAGCTATCAGAAATATTGCAGTAAGTGGTGCATGCATCACTCCTGCCATTGTACCTGCCATTCCGACAAGCACAAACCTGTTATCAGGAAGATCGAAGTTAACAAATTTTTTCAGCATCGTTGCAGTGAAAAATCCATTAATCCCTCCAATAAATAAGGTTGGTGCAAAAATGCCGCCAATTCCCCCTGCACCATTCGTTGAACTGCTGGCTACAACTTTCAGCAAAATAAGACCAAGCATAAAAAGGGAAATAACGAGGAAATTGTCTGAAAATTTACTGAAAATGCTTGTACCAGAAATAATATCTGTATTGCCCTGAAGAAGTGACATGATTGTGTCATAACCTTCACCATAGAAGGGGGGAAAGAGGTAAATCATACCACCAAGGACTATTCCTCCAAGAATAAGTCTCAAATAGGTATTCTTGATTTTTTCATAACTGCCCTCAAGAAATAATGTCATCCTTGAGAAGTAAAGAGATATCAAACCTGAAATAATACCCAGCAGAATATACCATGGTATATTTGAAATGTTAAAAGCCTCAACAACATTAAAGGTAAATAATACCTTGTCTCCCATCAGAAAATAAGCTACTGTAGCAGCAGTCACGGAAGATATTAAAAGCGGAACTATTGAAGAGATTGTCAGATCAAGCATCAGTATTTCGAGAGTGAAGACAATCCCCGCTATAGGTGCTTTAAAAATTCCTGAAACAGCCCCAGCAGCACCACAGCCGATCAGAAGTGTAATATTCTTATAATTCAGTTTAAAAAATCTTCCTATATAAGACCCGATTGAAGAGCCCGTTAATACAATTGGTGCCTCAGCTCCTACAGAACCTCCAAAACCGATTGTTAAGGTACTGGCAATAATTGAGCTCCATGTGTTATGTGTCTTAAGACGACTTTTCTTTTTGGATATTGCATAAAGAATCCTGCTGATACCATGCCCTATATTGTCTTTAATAATCAGTTTTACAAACAACAAAGTAAGAAGCATACCAATAACAGGATAAGCAAGATACAGATAACTCCCTGACTCACTTGTTATTCCTTCGGTAAGGATCTTCTGTGTATAATGAATTGCATTTTTAAGGAAAGCAGCAGCAAGAGCACTCAATAATCCAACCACAAGACTAAGAAGGTAAACTAACTTTACCTGGTCAATATCAAAAAAAAGGTAACGCCAAAATTTTCTGAGAAAACGATTTCTGAACATAATTGTGCAAATATAAAAACAATACTAAAGCTTCATTATTTTTTATTTAAGTTTGTCGCAGGATAAATTGGGTACACACGTTTTCTATGGTAAATTTCAGCAGATTCACTCTTGATAACGGGTTAAGAGTACTTGTACACGAAGATAAATCCACACCTCTCGTGGCAATGAATATTCTGTATGATGTCGGGTCAAAGGATGAAGATCCTGGAATGACCGGGCTGGCCCACCTCTTTGAGCATCTAATGTTCGGAGGGTCTGTGAATATTCCTGAATATGATATTCCACTGCAAATGGCTGGAGGTGAGAATAATGCTTTCACCAATAATGACATTACCAACTATTTTATTACTATTCCTTCCGGTAATATTGAAACAGCCTTCTGGCTCGAATCTGACAGGATGCTGGAACTCGATTTTTCTCAAAAGAGTCTTGATACACAAAAAAATGTTGTGATAGAAGAATTCAAACAGCGATATCTTAATCAGCCTTACGGAGATGCAATACTCCTTCTCCGGCCTCTCGCATATAAGGTCCATCCATATCGCTGGCCGACGATAGGAATGGATATTTCTCATATAGAAAACACTGATCTGGAGCAGGTTAAAGAGTTCTTTTTTTCACATTATGCTCCTAACAATGCGATAATGACACTGACAGGAAACATAACTTACGATGTGGCGATCAAGCTTTCAAATAAATGGTTCGGTCCGATTGAGAAGAGAAAAATCCGATATAGGAATCTGCCGGAAGAAAAAGCTCAGAATGAAAGGAGATTCCTTGAAACTGATAGGGATGTTCCGGTAACTGCCCTTTATAAAGTCTGGCATATCGGACCAAGAAACAGTCATGATTTCCATACTCTCGATCTGATAACAGATCTTCTGGCCGGTGGTGAATCGGGAAGATTGTATAATAAGCTTGTAAGAGAAAAGAGATTGTTCAGTGAAATAAATACATATATCACTTCAGATATTGATCCGGGACTGATAATCTTACAGGGTAAGCTGATGAGAGGGGTTAAAATCGAAAAAGCTGAAGAATACGTAAATGAAGTAATTAGGAGTCTGGAAAAGATTAATGGAATTGTTGACGAAATGAAAAAAGTTAAGAATAAATTTGAAGCATCGACAGTTTTTTCAAATACCAGTATCCTTAACAAGGCCAGTAATCTCGCATTTAATGAACTTCTTGGCAATCCCGATTTAATTAACCAGGAGGTTGAGGCTTACCGCAAAGTAACCCGGGAAATGGTGATTGAAGCTACGAGGAGATATTTTGTTGAATCAAACTGCAGTACATTGTATTACAAATCAACGCATAAAGATAAAGAATGACCAGTCTCTTAAGAATACAACCACCGGTTTTTCCGGTTGAAAAAGTTGTTATTCCTGAAGCAAAATCAATCAGGCTTAGAAATGGTGTGCCTGTATATCTGATTGAAGCTGGCACTGAGGAGATAATGCGTATTGAATTTACTTTCAGGGCAGGACAGATAATGGAACATCTGCCCTTGTTAGCATCAACCACAAACATGATGCTATCAGAAGGATCTCAAAAATACAAATCCGAGGAGATCAACAGGTTATTTGATTATTATGGAGTATTCTTCAATCTTTCCGCTGAGCGAGATCGGGCAGGTGTTATCCTCTACTTGTTAAATAAACATGTAGGAAAAGTCCTTGAACTAAGCCGTGAGATGATCTTTGCCCCGGTTTTTCCTGAAGCAGAACTTAATTCTCTTATGAAAAAAAGGCTTCGCTGGTATCTGGTAAACAGGGAGAAAGTTCAGAATCTTGCCTCAGATAATTTTATGGAATCTGTATTTGGGAAAAATCATCCATATGGACATCAGGCAACTGAGCATGATTTTGAAAAAATGATCCCTGGTATTCTTTCAGATTTTCATACAGAACATTATACTCCTGATAATATGGCGATTATAGTATCAGGAAAAATACATGAAGATACTGCCGGACTACTTGATTTTTACTTTGGAGATATTAACGGGAAACAAATAAATGTTAAAGATTCCGCTGGTCTTCCGGAAGGTGAGCCTATAAGAAAAGTTCATATCAATAAACCAGGAACAGTCCAGTCTGCGATCAGGATAGGCTCTTCAACAATAAACAAACGACATCCCGATTATCCCGGACTGAAAATACTCGATACATTGCTGGGCGGATTTTTCAGTTCCCGGCTTATGAAAAACATTCGTGAAGATAAAGGATACACATACGGAATAAGTTCATCAGTTACATCTCTTGATATTTCAGGATATAAGGTTATTGCAACAGAAGTAAGTAAAAAGAATTGCCGGAAAACTATCGATGAAATTTACAGGGAGATAAGGCTGCTTCAGACAGTTCCTGTTGAGAAAGTGGAACTAGACATTGTCAGAAACTATATATCCGGTGAGATGATCAGGATGTTCGATGGACCTTTTTCCCTTGCGGAGAGCTTTAAATCGACATGGGAATTCGGTCTTGATAATAATTATTATTACAGGCTTGCTGAAAAAATAAAAACAATTGAACCTGATGAAATAATTGAACTGGCACAAACGTATTATAATATAGACAAACTATATGAAATTACTGCAGGTGCATGATGAAGAAATGGTATCCAAATATTATCCTCGCTTTATTCTGCTTTTTATCAAACAACAGTTACTCCCAGCCAGATTGTATCACTGATCCTCCTTCACCACCTCTTCTAACATCCGTTTCAGTACAACCGGCAAGTGGTTATACAGAAATTAATTGGAATATAAGCACCTCACCGGATATAGCAGCATATATAGTTTATTCTTTAATAAACGGAGATGGGATTCCCCTGGATACTTTGTGGGACGCTTCTGCAAATAACTATATTTTAACAAGTAAAGTTACAAAATATCATAGTGCGTCCTATGTAGTTGCAGCTATGAGGCTACCACGTTGTACAAGTATATTTTCAAATGTTCTCAGTACAATTTTTACTATGGCATCTATAGATACATGCAATAAACAAATAGGTGTTTCATGGAATAGTTATAATTCTTATCCTAAAGGGGTTACAGATTATTCGGTTTTGGTGTCAGTCAATCGAGGTAGCTTCACGGAAGCTAAACGTGTAACTCCGGACCAGCACAATTTTACCATGAATGATTTTGTGACTGATGCTGAATACTGTTTTATTGTTAGGGCCAATCTTGAAGGAGGAACATATTCAACATCTAACGACTCATGTACTTTAACAAAGATGGAGAGACCCCCGCAATGGATCAATGCTGATCAGGCTACTGTAACTGATGAAAACAGAATATCTCTTGCTTATACAATTGATCCCCTATCAGAGATCAATAGATTTTCATTAGAAAGAATGTCCGTACCCTTGGCGACTTTTCAGCAGATAGCCCAGGTTACCTCTGATAATGGTACGGTTTTGTATTTGGACAATAATGCAGATATTAATACTGTTAATTATTACATGTTATCTGCAATAAATAATTGTAATCTCCCTGTAACATCTTCAAATATAGCCTCTAACATATTGCTTTCGCTGGATAGAATCGGGAACGACCTGAATCTCTCGTGGAACTCCTACAGAGGTTGGCTTGGTATTGTATCAGGTTACAGATTATTTATTAATACAGGCAGCGGATTTGAAGAGAAGGTTTTTTTGCAACAGGGTGATACTCTGTATGCCCTGGGATATAATGAGCTGATGTACCAGGTAACCGGCAATGAGGTATGTTTTTATGTTAGTGCATCTGAAAGCTCCAATCCTTTTGGAATCAACGGTCAAAGTAATTCTTCAGTAGTCTGCACTATTCCAACAGAAATAGTCACTGTACCTGGTGTATTCACTCCAAATAACGACCTGCTAAACGATTTATTCAGGCCGGTGTTATCCTTTACACCAAAAGAGTACCATCTTATAATAAGTGACAGGACAGGTAATGTGCTTTTCGAGACAAGAGATTTCAATTCAGAATGGGATGGATCTGTGAACGGGAATCCTCAACCCCAGGGAGTATGTTTATGGTTCTTAAAAGTAACTACACCATCAGGAAAGAGTATATCAAAAACAGGGACAGTTACTATTATTACCAGCCAATAATAAACTCCTCAACGCAACTTTAAATTAAGAGGGAAACGCTATCTTTGTTAGTTAAAGTAAGGAAGCGCTTAATATTTTATGGGTAACAAGGATATTTTTGATGATGATGATAAAAATTATATTCAGTCTGAATATGATTCTCTTGTAAAAAATCTTCACAGGTGCGGGAAACCGGGTGATCGGGAGCAGATAGAAAAGGCTTTCAAAATAGCAAATGAGGCTCACTGGAACATGCGGAGAAAATCGGGAGAGCCATATATAATCCACCCTATTTCGGTTGCAAAAATCGTAAACCAGGAGATCGGTCTCGGTGCAAAGTCAATTATTGTTGCGCTTCTGCATGATGTTGTGGAAGATACTGATTATTCACTTGAAGATGTGGCAAGAGAGTTCGATCCAAAAATTGCATCTCTTATTGATGGACTGACAAAAATATCGGGCACATACAATAAGGAAAATTCCTCCTCCCTGCAGGCCGAGAATTTCAGAAAGATGCTGCTTACTCTTTCTGATGACCTCAGGGTCATTATCATAAAGATTGCAGATCGCCTCCATAACATGAGGACTCTTGATTCAATGCCTGAACACAAGAAGATGAAAGTAGCGGGAGAAACAATCTTTCTCTACGCTCCCCTGGCCAACAGACTTGGATTATATGCCATTAAAAGTGAACTGGAAGATCTGAGCTTCAAATTCAGACAGCCGCAGATCTATGAAGAAATTTCTGCCAAACTTAAGCACAGCGAGAAAAAGTACCTGGCATTAATAAATAAATTCTCCCTCCCTCTAATAGAAAAACTCTCAAATGCAGGGTTGAAATTTGACATAAGCGGAAGACCGAAATCGATTTTTTCCATCTGGAAAAAAATGCAGGCCAAAAACGTTCCATTTGAAGAAATTTATGATGTCCTGGCAGTAAGAATTGTGTTTGAACCTATTGAGGGAATCCCTGAAAAAACACAGTGCTGGAATATATATTCTATTATTACTGATTCCTATTTGCCCAAACCGGACAGGTTGAGAGACTGGGTAAGCAGACCTAAGCCAAATGGTTACGAAGCTTTACATGTGACAGTTATGGGTCCTGAAGGTCAATGGGTTGAGATACAAATACGGAGCAAACGGATGGATGAAATCGCAGAACGGGGTTATGCATCGCACTGGAAATATAAAGGTGATGAATTGCAGGAGAGTGAGCTCGATAAATGGATAAAAAAGATCCGTATAATGCTTGAGAACCCACTAGAGGACCCGATTGAGTTTCTGGATGAATTCAAAATGAACCTCTTTTCATCGGAGATTATGGTTTTTACTCCCAAAGGATTTCTCGTAAGTCTTCCAAAAGGTGCATCAGCTCTCGATTTTGCTTATGAGATACACACGCATATTGGGAACAAGGCTATTGGTGCAAAAATAAACTATAAGCTTAATCCGATAAACGCTATCCTGATGAGTGGTGACCAGGTAGAAATAATTACTTCTGAGATTGCAAAACCCGAAAAGGAATGGTTATCCTTCGTAAGAACATCAAAGGCAAAGGAAGCGATCAAAAATGCTTTGAAAAATGAATCGAAGGAGAGCATTCAACAAGGTATGGAAATCCTTGAGACTAAACTTAAAGAGCTCGAACTTACTCTCAATGGCGAAATCCTGAAAAAGCTAATACTATCTCATGATGCACTTAATAAAGAGGACCTGTTCTCCGGTATCGGACTTGGAAGGATTAATCTTGACAATCTGAAGAAGATTGTTAAGAAGGGCCCGTCAAAGAATGTTATAAAATACTGGGAGTTAATAACTATAGGATCAAAGAAAGAGAAGAAAGAGACAGAAATAACGAAGGGTAAAATAGACAAGAGAGTCCCTTTCCTTCTAAGGGAGAATGTGGATAATGCGGAACAATCGTATGAAATAGCGAAATGCTGTAATCCGATTCCCGGTGACGAGGTTACAGGGTACCACTCCCCCGAAGGCGCAATAATAATCCATAAACCTAAATGTCCGGTGGCAATAAGGATAATGTCGAATGAAGGAAATCGTATTATTGCAGTCAAGTGGGCAATTCATAAACTGGTATCTTTTCTTGCAAGAATAAGTATGACCGGCATAGACAGGATCGGACTCGTTAATGAAATCACAAATATTATTTCCTCTGAACTGAAGGTGAATATGACCAAGGTAAATATTTCTGTTAAGAATGGAATTTTTGAAGGGACAATCGACCTGTTTGTTCATCATACAAAAGACCTGAATAATCTGATTTTGAAAATATCAAATATCGAGGGTATAGAAAAAGTCAGAAGGGTTGAAGATTTCACCAAATAATTATTTGTCAGTATTCATTTTAAATAATATCATGAAAATTGCATACTTTTGTTATTATTTTAAATTAGACCAGATATGTTTAGTGATGATACAAAACTTACTGTAAAGAAGATTTTCACTGAATATCTTGAGAAAAAAGGCCACAGGAAAACGCCGGAGAGGTATGCTATCCTTGAGGAGATCTATTCGCGTGCAGGGCATTTCGACATTGAGTCTCTTTACATTTTTATGAAGAATAAGAATTACAGGGTGAGCAGGGCAACTCTCTATAATACTATTGAATTATTACTTGATTGTAATCTGGTCATCAAGCATCAGTTCGGCAAGAACATAGCCCAGTTTGAAAGAGCATATCAGTGCGGACAGCATGACCACCTTATAGATATTGAGACAGGTAAAGTAATAGAATTCTGCGATCCACGCATTCTTGAGATAATAAACACGGCAAGCGATCTCCACAACTTTACCCCTCAATATCACTCATTATATATTTACGGTAACTATAAGGGATCCGGAAAAGAGAAATAATTAGTAAAAGAGGTTCAAAATGCGAATCCCAGCGCAAATCCTAACCTGGGTCTGAAACCTTCCAATTTATCAGTATCAAAAGAATTCGTTCCGGCCTCCACTTTAATTTTGGAACTCCCGTAATGTCCTCCGAAAAACAGGTCCATAGTGAAACCTGAATTAGTTATCCACTGTCTCCCAAAAGCAACTCCACCTCCCATGTTAGTAAATGTACCTTTATCGGATGAGCTCGTATTTTCAAGGCTGAACTTTTGATAACGCAAGTAGGGTGCGATATAGAAACCATCAATTGCATCTTTTTTAGGATATATTCTGAATTCAGGTGTTAATATTAATCCACCCATTTTAGTATCCCCTATTTTATAACTTGAGAAACCAAGACCCAGCTGGCCTGAAGTCAGATCAGAGAATGAATGCTCATAAAATATGGATCCTGTACCTAATAATAAGGCTAAGGTGTTTACTTTAAGCACATTCTTTTCGGATGAAACACTGGTATTATCCTGAGCAATAGAGGAGAGTGTCAGTGCCAGAGCAAGAAATAAAACAACAAGTTTTCTCATAACAATAAAATATTAATTAATTAAAATAAGTTCTTTTTTTAGCTTTTTAAATTCAATATTCATGCCAAAAAAATCCAATGTATAAATTAGATCAACAGTAACCTAATTGCCTTTTCAGATTATCATATACTGATAAATTCAGTTTGCCTCTCAGAAAGGATAAATTTTTGGTTTTAACCGGGCTGAGTTTTATATTATTATCATTTATCAACAATCTATAAGTCAATGGTAGTTAAGTTGATTTATTTCGTAAATTGTAACGCATTATTAATATTTTTATTTTTCGTATAATATGAACATTGACATACTGTTAGGGCTCCAGTGGGGTGATGAGGGAAAGGGTAAAATTGTTGATGCCATAAGTCCCGTTTATGATATTGTAGCCCGTTTTCAGGGAGGGCCAAATGCAGGACACTCTCTGGAGTTTAATAATGTTAAACATGTGCTGCATCTTATACCTTCAGGTATTTTTCACCCCGAAAAACTTAACATCATAGGTAATGGAGTAGTACTTGATCCTTCTGTATTTAAGAAAGAGATTGAAGGCCTGGGACCTCCTGTAGATGAACTTAAAAACCGGTTGATAATTTCAAACAGGGCGAACCTCATCCTTCCAAGCCACAGGATTCTTGATACTGCTTATGAGTTGCACAAGGGGAATACCAAAATCGGTTCAACCCTAAAAGGTATTGGTCCTGCATATACTGATAAAGCAAGCCGCAACGGCCTCAGAGTTGGTGATATTCTTCGGAAAGATTTCAGGGATTTATACAAGGAACATCTGAAGAACCATCTGATAATCCTTAAAAGCTATGATTTCAAATTCGATATTTATGAATACGAAAAAGGATGGTTTGAAGGTATAGAAGTATTAAAGAAATTCCGGATAGTCAATACTGAGTACCTTGTTAATGAGCTCGTTGGCCAGGGCAAGAAAGTACTCGCAGAGGGTGCACAGGGGACCATGCTTGATATCGATTTTGGATCATATCCCTATGTTACCTCTTCAAATACTATCAGTGCAGGGGCCTGTACAGGATTAGGTATATCGCCAAAGTTTATCGGTGAAATATTCGGGATCTTTAAAGCATATTGTACCAGGGTTGGAAGTGGTCCCTTCCCTACTGAACTGAACGATGATACAGGTAATAATTTGCGAAATGTAGGCAAAGAATTCGGATCAACCACTGGTCGTCCGCGTCGATGCGGATGGCTCGATCTGCCTGCTCTGAAATATTCCATAATGCTGAATGGAGTTACAAAGCTATTTATGACCAAAGCCGATGTAATGTCGGGCTTTAAAACTGTAAAAATTTGTATGAAGTACAAAGTTGATGGAAAAGAATGTCTTGAATTACCCTACGAAACAGAGACAGTTATTGAACCAGTTTACAAGGAGATGCCTGGCTGGGGAGAAGATATCAGCTTAATACGGGAATATAATGGATTACCCGAATCACTAAAAAAATATATAAAACTCATTGAGAATCAGACCGGAATACCTGTAACAATGGTATCTGTCGGACCAGATCGGGAAGAGCTGATAACCAGGAATTAATGATTACTTTTTAATGTACATCCAGGCTTCAAGTTCAACAGTTTCCTGAAAATATTTCAGCCGTTCAACAGCCTTTCTGAAATTTTCATGAACCTCAGCTGAAACCAGTTCAAACCTGCTTCCTGCCACCTTCAATATTCTTGTATCATAACCTTTCTTTCTGTAAACCTCAGCAAAATCAATTGCATACTGGGGAGTAATGAAACTACCAACTATAATATTATATCTGAATCTGCTCTCCAATGCCATCCTCTCCTCCTCGGCTTTCCTTTCAGCATCAAGCCTTGCATTCTCAATTGCCATTAACCGATTCTGCTCCTTTTTAATAGAATCGACAACCCGAATACTATCCTGTCTGGCCTGCCAAACAATCATGGTGTCGGCTTTTTTACGAAATAATCCCCTGTTCTTGAAAAATTTACAGGATGGAAGAACAACCAGAAGTACTATTACAACAAATGCTGATAGATGTTTCATGATAGAATGATTAAAATTAAAAAAACTTGTTCCCAATCTTAAACAAGATAGGATTCAAAGATACAAAATATTGAAAACCAAAACAAATGATAATATTATGCTTCCGGGATACTTAAATACTGCGGATTTTGTATATTCGAAATTGAAAAAAACCTCACTTTAAAATATTGAATTAATGAAATCGTTAATACAATTCTTCGAAGAAAGTGTTGAAAAGTACAGCAATAACGTTTATCTGTGGGAAAAACCGAATGAAAAATATGAAGGTACCACATATGCCGAAACAAGGAAGCAGGTCTGCGAATTTGCTGCAGGTCTTATTAAACTCGGAATTAAAAGAGGAGACAGGCTTTGTCTCATTTCTGAAGGACGAAACAGCTGGGTTATAGGTGAACTTGGGATATTGTACACAGGAGCAATTAATGTACCGTTATCGGTGAAACTAAATTCTGATGAAATTAAATTCAGGATTAACCACTCAGGAGCAAGAATGATCCTGGTCTCTTCAAATCATGCTTTAAAATATAAGGATATTGGTGGAGAATGTCCCAATATTGAAAAGATAATTCATTTCGATACCCAGGAGGATTATGCCGGAAATGAGATCCATTTCAACGAGGTAAGAAAGATCGGCAGGGAACTGCTGGAATCACCTGATGACCTGGCAAAATTCGAAAAATTATTTAAGAGCCTCACCCCTTCAGATTACGCATTTATATGTTATACATCAGGCACAACGGCTGATCCTAAGGGTATTATATTATCTCATGGAAATTGTGTAACAAACGTATATCAGGCCTATAGTCTCCTTGACATCCCTTCATTCTATAAAACACTACTTATGTTACCCTGGGACCACTCTTTTGGTCATACATGCGGAATATACGCCTTCATGGGGAAGGGTGCAAGTATTGCCTCGGTCAAGTCTGGAAAGACACCGATGGAGACATTGAGAAATCTGCCGGCATGTCTTAAGGAGATCAAGCCAAATCTCCTTATGAGTGTACCAGCTATCGCTAAGAATTTCAGGAAGAATATTGAAAAAGGGATTAAAGAAAAGGGTATACTGATTGAATTACTATTTAATCATGCCCTTAAAACAGCTTATTCATATAATAAAGAGGGCTGGAATAAAGGGACTGGCTTACAACGGATAAAAAAACCTCTTCTGGATTTTTATGATAAGATACTGTTCAGTAAGATTCGTGAAAATTATGGAGGAGAACTTGATTATTTTGTTGGTGGCGGTGCTCTTCTTGACATTGAACTGCAGAGATTTTTCTATGCTCTTGGAATACCTATGTACCAGGGATATGGATTGACTGAAGCCTCCCCGGTTATCTCCGCCAATTCTACCAGCAGACATAAACTGGGATCATCAGGGACGCTGGTAAATAATATGAATCTTAAAATATGCGATGACAGTGGGAACGAATTGCCCACTGGTCAAAAGGGCGAAATAGTTATAAAGGGGGGAAATGTGATGCAGGGATACTGGAAAAATGAGACAGCAACAAAGGAAAGCATCAGAGATGGCTGGCTCTATACCGGTGATATGGGTTATATGTCAGAGGATGGATTCCTTTACGTCCTTGGCCGTTTCAAAAGCCTTCTTATCGCTGATGATGGTGAAAAATTCAGCCCGGAAGGAATAGAGGAAGCGATCTCGGAACAATCGAAATATATAGAGCAATGCATGCTTTATAATAATCAGAAACCATATTCAGTAGCTCTTATTGTACCAAATCAGCACTCTCTTAAACTTTATCTCGAAGAGAGGGATCTCACCGCTGACTCGGAAGAAGGTAAACGGGCTGTTATTTTATTGCTTGAAAGTGAAGTCAATGAATACCGGTCAAACAGTAAATATGGCAAAATGTTTCCACAACGATGGCTGCCTGTCGCTATAGGCATCGTGGAAGAGAGCTTTACAGAGGAAAATGGCCTTATGAATTCATCTATGAAAATTGTAAGAGGGAAAATAATGGAGAGGTATCAGGGTGTCATTGACTACCTGTATACACCCGATGCCAAAGCAGTGACTAATGAGAGAAATATGGAGGAGGTTGAAAAGATGAAGCTTGGCTAACAGATTTTAGATCATAATAATAATTTAAAATATTCATATGAAAAAGATTGTAATTTCTTTTATTAGCCTTTTATTGTTCTTAAGCCTGTCGTGTGTAAATAAAAATGAAATAGAATGGAATATCGCCGAAAATCCTCTGCTTACAAAATGGGCATCAAACGTTGACCCGTTAAAACCATGGATGGCATACCCCCGCCCCGACCTGGTGAGAAAAAACTGGATAAATCTTAACGGACTCTGGGATTATGCAATAACGTCAAAAGATATTAATCCGGAAAATTGGGAAGGTTCTATCCTGGTTCCATATCCTTTGGAATCAGCACTTTCGGGAGTAAAAAAGAGGATTACTGATACTCAAAATCTATGGTATAAGAGAAATTTTAAAATACCATCATCATGGAAGAATAAGCTTATCCTTCTGAATTTTGAGGCATCCGACTGGGAAACAGTTGTATGGGTTGACGGGACAGAGGCCGGTAAACACCGTGGCGGATACGACCCCTTTACATTTGATATAACACAATTACTGGGGGACCAAAAAACACACGAATTGTTAGTTTGTGTATGGGATCCTACTAATACGGGAACACAACCACGCGGGAAGCAGGTTAATTCGCCCGGAGGCATCTGGTATACCCCGACGTCAGGAATCTGGCAGACAGTATGGATCGAACCGGTAAACAAGTCTTATATATCCTCTTTCCGTACAGTTTCTGATGTCGAAAATGGGATTATAACATTTGAAACTGATGCAGTCAATGCAAATAATTGTTCAGTTACCTATACAATAGAAAGTAATGGTAAAAAGGTTGCCACCATGAGTGGCAGCTGCGATCAAAAGATCTCTCTCAAGATTGAAGATCCGGTTTTATGGACACCTTCCAATCCATTTCTGTATGATCTGATAATTGAACTGAAGAACGGAAATAGAACTATCGACAAGGTTACATCACATACCGGAATAAGGAAAATATCGATTGGAAAAACAGAGGATGGATATACCAGAATTCTTCTCAATAATGAATTTGTCTGGCAGAATGGTCCTCTCGATCAGGGATTCTGGCCCGATGGAATTTATACTCCTCCTTCTGAAAAGGCAATGGTTTGGGATATTGAAATGACAAAAGCTATGGGATTCAACATGTTAAGGAAACATGTTAAGGTCGAAAACAGGATATTCTATTACTGGTGCGATAAATTGGGGATTCTGGTATGGCAGGATATGCCAAGCGGTGATAAGTACATCAGTGGTACCAGACCTGATATTGAGAAGTCAGAAGAGGCAACTGAACAGTTTGAGTTTGAATTAATGAGGATGATCGAAACAAAATATAACCATCCGTCAATTATTATGTGGGTTGCATTCAACGAGGGATGGGGGCAATTTGAAACTGGAAGAATTACTCAGCTTATTGCAGATTACGACCCCACAAGGCTCGTTAACAGCGCTTCGGGCTGGACCAACAGGGGAACCGGAAACGTAAATGATGTACATCACTACCCCGATCCTGTGGTTCCGCCCGCTGAGGAGGAAAGAGCCATTGTGCTTGGAGAATTCGGAGGCCTCGGACTTCCTTTACAGGGTCATTCCTGGGAGCAAAAAAACTGGGGATACAGGAATATGGATGATACCCTCCAGCTTCTTTCAAAATATGAATCATATTATGAACAAGTACATAAGTTCGTAAAAGAGAATGGCTTAAGCGCTTCAGTTTACACTCAGACAACTGATGTCGAAACTGAAACCAACGGGTTGATGACCTATGACAGGAAGATAAATAAGATGGGAATTGATAATGTTTATAAGGCAAATTATAATATTATCCCTCCTTCACTCGACTCTCCTGTCAGCATCTTTACTGATAATTATATTGCAGAATTTAAGAATTACAGACCTGGTGGAAAAATCTTCTATACTACTGACGGAGTTGAACCGACCGACAAATCCACTTTGTATACCGGACCTTTCAAAATATCTTCAACCACAACCATCAAAGCATTTACTAAATGGGATGATGCTCAAAGCCGGATAAATACATATTTTATCGAAAAGAAAGATACAATATCTACACTACCAACCGGCTTTTGAAGGGAAGAAAGGTCATGAAATCGACATAATGTACTATATATGCTTCAGTGGTTCTCTTTACAAGATCACCTTCCTGTGCATGAGCGGCAATAATATGGCACACTTCAGGTGGCACGCCGCACTCTTCTGCAAGCGATACCCCTGAAAAGGGATGCCTCAAGTATTGTCCGTATTTACCCTGGACAGCCCTGCCTTCATTATCTAGCTCATATTCAAGCAATTTCCCTACATCAGCCAGGATAGCTCCTGATATGAGCACATCCATATTCACCGGAAGAGAGCTGCCAAGAAATTCATTCATTTTTTCCCCACTGGCTTTTGCCAGGTGAACAACGCATCTTTTATGTGCCATGAAACTTATCTTCAGGTCGGGTCCGGCAAGCAATGTAAAAGGAATTTTTTCCAGATCATCGGGATTGAGTACACTCCTCTTCAAAGCAAGATCCCATACCTTTTCGGTTTTTTCCCTGAGCGCTTTATCTTTTATCCACTCAAGTTCCGGCCATAGTTTCTGAACCTGTTCGCTCATCTGAAATATTTTTATTTTAATTTATCAATAATAGCATCTGCCATCTCCTTTGTACTTGCAGCACCATTAATAAGAGCTTCATTATTACCTGGTATTTTCATCATATCATAAGTTCTCACCTGTCCCTCCTCTACAACGCTGGCTATAGCCTTCCGTATCCTTGAAGATAATATCTTTTCGTCAATATAATCAAGCATCATACAGGTTGATTCTATCATTGCGATCGGGTTCACTATTGAAATCTTAAAATCGGCATATTTTGGGGCTGACCCATGTGTTGGTTCAAAAACTGCAATTCCATCTGAAGAGAACTGCGCACTGCATGCAAATCCAAGACCACCTATTAAACCGGCGAAAGCATCGGATACAATATCACCAAACATATTGCCGGCAACGATCACACCATACTCCTCAGGATTCTTGGTCAGCCACATCATTTGTGCATCTATATTGGTATTCAACAACTTAATGTCAGGGAAATAATTTTTCTGAACCTCCCTTGCCAGCCGCCACATCAAACCGGATGTTTCCCTGATCACATTTGGTTTCTCACATACAGTGACTGATCTGTAACCGTATTGCCTTGCATGTTCAAAGGCCGCTGTAAGAATTCTCATTGTTGCTTTTCTGGTAAATATCCTTGTTGATATCGAGAGCTCTTCGACAGGAACATTTCCAAAATTATCAACGAATTTAGGATGAGTCATCAGAGCCTGGTGAACAATTGGCGGCGGGTTGGTCCATTCTACTCCTGAGTATAGCCCTTCAGTATTCTGGCGAAAAATTACTACATCAACCAGTGGTTCATCAATGCGATTCACTTTTCCCCTTCTCACGAAGTTAAGAGGATTGCCTTTGTATGATTTACAAGGACGTACGCATATATCAAGATTAAAATGCTGTCTGAGACCTACTATCGGACTCGAGTAAGTAAGTCCTTTGCCTTGCAGGGATGGACTAAGTTCAGCATTTGCCTCTTCATTGGGTTTTGAGGTTATTGCCCCAAAAAGAGCTATTTTATGTTCTCCGATAAGATCAATAGTCCTCTTTGGAAGCGGATTACCCTCTCTGCACCAGAATTCCCAGCCAATATCACCATGTATATAGTTTGCCTGAAAACCTGCAGCATCGAGTACCCTGATCGATTCCTTAAGGACAGTTTCACCAATCCCATCTCCCGCTAATGTAACTATATTACGTTTTCCCATATCATTTTATACTATTTGCTTTTGCTGAAGGTAGTTGTAAAAATAATTAAAAAATATATGTCTTTTAACATATCTGGTTTACATACTGACGAACCGATTGTAAAAAAATATGATACCTTTGTGAGCTGAAAGTTAATAGCATAATTTAGCATGAGCGTATTAAGTCAATTATATCCGGCGCCAATCTGGGTCTATTTTGAAGAGATTTGTAATATACCACGGACCTCGAAGAATGAAGGAAAGATAAGACAATACCTTCGTGAGTTTGCCAGGAAAAATAATTTTGAATCGAGAGAGGATGAAGTTGGCAATATACTGATTTCCAGACCGGCTTCCAATGGTATGGAAAAGAGGAAAACCGTTGTTCTTCAGAGCCACATGGATATGGTCGGGGAGAAAAATGCCGATTATCCACATGACTGGCAAACAGATCCGATAATCCCAGTTATTAAAGATGGATGGGTAATGGCCAGAGGTACAACTCTGGGTGCAGATGATGGCATTGGAATTGCCTCCCAAATGGCAATACTAACTGATAAAAATCTGGAGGCTGGCAGAATCGAATGCCTGTTCACAATAGACGAGGAATCAGGAATGACGGGAGCCCTTAATCTTAAACCTGATTTCTTCACTGGCCGGACATTAATTAACCTTGATTCAGAAGATGAAGGAATACTTTTTATCGGGTGTGCTGGAGGTATTGATACCGTTTGTACCTTAAAATATCAATCCTTGCCTTTAAAAGATGAGTTATCTGCATTGGAATTATCGGTGACAGGACTTCACGGAGGCCATTCAGGTGATGAGATTCATAAGGGATATGGGAATTCTGTAAAGATCATGACGAGACTCCTCTGGGAAATTTCACAACAATTCAACATATCCCTTGCCAATTTCGATGGAGGAAACCTCAGAAACGCCATACCAAGAGAAGCATTTGCTACAATTGTAGTTGAAAAATCTGAATCTGAAGCTATAAAAAACCGGGTTGAAATTTTCTTCTCAACATTGAAAGATGAATTTGGAAATCTTGAGAAAGAGCTGAATATATCATTCAGGGATATTGATATTCCAAAATTTATAATTGATAATGACACTCAGAAAAGGTTTCTTAATGTAATAAATTGTTGCCCTCATGGTGTTATATCCTGGTCAGCTGAAATGGACGATCTTGTTGAAACATCAACCAATCTGGCATCTGCCAAGTTCTCGGAAAATAATACAATAAGCATAGTTACCACCCAGCGCAGTTCAGTGGAATCTTCAAAACACCATGCCGCTGATATGGTTGAATCGTGCATGAGACTTGCCGGGGCAGATGTTGACCATTCTGACGGATATCCGGGATGGAAACCAAATCTCAGTTCTGAAATACTTCAGATTACAAGTAAATCTTATCTTGATCTTTTTGGTAAAAAACCTATGATAAGAGCCATACACGCAGGCCTGGAGTGCGGTTTGATATATGAAAAAATAAAAGGTATTGATATGATCTCATTCGGGCCTACTATCAGAGGAGCTCATACTCCTGAAGAAATGATTGAAGTAAAGACGGCTCAAATGTTCTGGGATCTTCTTATAGATGTTGTAAAGAACATACCTTTAAAATAATCTCTATCGCTTTTCAAAGAGATCTTTCTTAATTAATTGTACTTTAAAAACTCATCTTTTCCTGCTCCGCAAACAGGGCAGATATAATCAACAGGAAGATCGGTGAATGGGATACCCGGCTCGATACCTCCGGAAGGATCGCCCTGCTCAGGGTCGTATATATATCCACAGATGACACATTTATAAATTTCCATATCTCTAATTATTGGGATTTAATTTTTCTTACCACATCAATAACTGTACCATCAACCCATTTTATTGCAGCTACAATATCAGCCTCAAATTGAGGTTTTTGAGATATTCCACAAATTTTTTCTGCCTCATCCTTAAGCTCAAGGATAGTTTTAAAAGGAAGCCCGCTACCCTTAACTCTGTCAATCAGGTCCTGGCGTAAAGGATTTATAGCTATACCTCGTTCAGTTATGATTACATCGATAAGTTCGCCCGGCCCGCAAAGGGTAGTTACCTTATCCACTATCACAGGTATCCTGTCGCGAAACAGGGGTATCGGAAGAATAACATTCCGTGCATGCAGACAATTTTGCCACCCCCCTATGCCATGAAGCAGATAACCATCAGAATGGGTAACTACATTACCATTAAAGTTAATATCAACCTCTGTTGCTCCAAGTATCATAATATCCATCATACTGGTCAGGTTGCCTTTTGAATGGTAGTTATAGGCGTTTAAAACGGAATAAGGCAAATGATTGGGATTATTTTCAACTGACGTTACAGAATCCAAATCAAAAGCTTGTGTATCAAGGATATAACCCATCTGACCCTCCTCAAGCATTTTTACCATCTGTTTTGTGCTCCCTCCGAAGCCAAATTTTGCCTTCCACCCTTTGTTCTTAAGTATCTGTTGTACAAATGAAGCAATCGCAAGGGATGTGCCACCTGCTCCGGCCTGCATTGTTACTTCGTCTTTCAAGATACCTGACTTTTCCAGAAATGAGGCAGTTAATTCAGCAATCAGAAGCCTGTCGGGACTTTTTGTAATCTGGGTGGTGCCGGATACAATTTTTTCAGGTATTCCTATTTTATCAACAACCGCAACATAATCTACATAATTCCCTTCAATCTCCATCGGGTAACAAGGGAAGTCAACAAGATTATCCGTAACAACAATTACCCTTGTTGCATACATAAAATCTGCTTTTGCATAACCCAGTACTCCAAATGCAGAGTTACCACCGGTACCTTTTGCATTTCCAAATGAATCTGCTGCAGGTGCTGCAAGAACAGCTATATCAATCTTAACCTCGCCATCCTGAATAGCCTGAACACGTCCGCCATGGGACCTGAGAACTGCTGTACCCTTCATTTTGCCTTCCGATACATATCGTCCCAGAGGTCCATTCATACTTCCCTCAATCCTGTTTAATGTACCATCATCCAGATATTTTATTAACGGATCATGACAGGGGAAAGATGCTGACGGGAACCATATCAGGTCCTTCACTCCCACTGATGATGCAATTTCAAATACTCTATTGCTTATTAGATCACCATCCCTGAGATGATGATGTGTAGAAATCGTCATTCCATTCTTTAGCCCGCACTTTCGCAGTGCCTCCTCGAGTGAGCCAACAATTTTATTGCCATCATCAGGGTAATCAATACACGAAGGAATTGGGGGTGAATATTTATTGCCTTCCGGTCTGTGTTTTCCAATACCTTTAAAAGGGACAACAGGTTGACCATTAATCTCCAGGGGTACCTCCCTGCCAGCTGCATTTATTACAGTTTTGATAGCCATTTACCTCTTCTTAATACTTAATTCATCTCTTCAGACTCAATATTATCGGCCCGGCTATCTGACACCAGTCCAAGACGAAAGGCCAGATCGATAGTTTTTTGGGCACGTGCGACTACAGGGGGATCAATCATCTTCGAACCAAGGGCAACAACCCCAAGTCCGTCTGATTTAGCTTTTTCAAATGCAAGTACAATCTTTTTAGCCCTCTCAATCTCATTTTCATCAGGAGCATATCCTTTATTTATTATCGGTATTTGCCTGGGATGAATGCATCCCATTCCTTCAAACCCCAGAGCTTTCGATGTATGAACATTCTCCTTTAAACCTTCCATATCATCAATATCAGAGAAGACTGAATCGATTGGTTGAATTCCGGCTGCCCTGGCTGCTACAATGAGTCTTGTTCTGGCATAAAAAGATTCATTTCCAACCATTGTCCTTGGCACACCCAGATCGGCAGTATAATCTTCAAGCCCGATTGCCAAAGCGACAATGTTCTCTGAGGACCGGGCAATACTATATGAATTTTCTATGCCCAGAGCGCTTTCAATAATTGGCATCAGGAAAACCCTGTTTTTATCCGATTGTTCCCTGTTAATTAATGCAATTTCATCATCGATCTTCTTAATATGGTCAGCGCTTTCACATTTAGGAATGAGAATCAGATTTACATTATTAGGAACTACAAAATGCAGGTCCTCCACTCCTTTTTCACCCTGGTTAATCCTCACCATCCTTTCGGCGCCGTAAAAATCTACCTGGCGAAGCGCATTTCTGACCAGAATCCTGGCTTCATCTTTTTTTTCAGGAGCCACTGAGTCTTCAAGATCAAGAATTATCCCATAAGCCGAATGGAGACCTGCATTGATCATCAGAGCAGGTGAGTTACCTGGCAGGTAGAGTCGCGAAAAGCGGAACCTGTCATGCTCGGTGGAATAGAAATTTTTCTGATTGAACTCAGGCAAAAAGTCAAGATCCGTATGAATCACTTTCTTAATTGCAGCTTCAATGCGGGCAGATATTACAAATGGAAGAGCCCCTGAGTCAATGACATTCAGAATGCAATTCTTAAAACTGTAAAAATCAAGAATTTCAGATGCAAGATTTATTATTGAGTCTCCATACAATGTTTTTACTTTTGATATCAGGTTAATTTTAATCCCCCCTTTATCTTTAAGTTCCAGTGTAATTTCGCAATCGGATCTGATTTTTGGCCCGGCATTACCTGTAACTGCTATGGATGATTTCATGTTTTTCATTGGATTATTATCCTTTTCAAACCTGCCTGTTGTAATTCTTCACAATTTAGGTAACATTTTATTATTTTAATATCTATGCGGTTTCTTAAGGTTATTTCTAACCCCAATCCTAGCCTTCCCCCAAGGGGGAAGGAACAAAACCTTTCCCCCTTGGGGGAAATTGAAAGGGGGTAAAAAGCCCCATAACACTGAATAAATTTGTTACCAAAATACTGAAGTGTATCACTGTATTACAAAACTTATTCTTAAATCTGACTTATGTAACAGATTAATATTCAAGCTATTCATGTATAACATTTCTATCTTCACACATCTCAATGAGTACTCCGGAAGCTGACTTTGGGTGAAGAAAAGCAATGTCAAGTCCTTCAGCTCCTTTTTTCGGAGCAGAGTCTATTAACCTTACCCCCATTTTCTTTGCATGTAATAACTGTTCTTCAATTTTTTCAACAGCAAAAGCGATATGATGAATTCCTTCACCTCTTTTTTCTATGAATCGTGCTATAGGACCTTCATTATCTGTTGACTCAAGCAACTCTATCTTAGTCTGGCCAACCAAAAAGAAGGCGGTTCTTACTTTTTGTTCAGGAACCTCCTCTATATTGTAGCATTTCAGATTAAAGACTCTTTCGTAAAAACTGATTGCAGATTCAAGATTACTTACTGCAATCCCAATATGTTCTATATGTGTAGGTTTCATGATAACAAAATAAGTTAAAACAAAATTAACCAATTGCCGGAACCATTAACAAACAATTATCATATTTTAGCAAATTTTCCGGAGGAGATATTCCGGGGAGAGTGCTGATCAGAACGGAAAATCGACAGGTGCTTCTATTTCTGATGCAACATTTACCGGCTTTTTAGCGGCCAAATGAACAGCATTCCCATTAACAAATATGGCTTTATAGGGAGTCGTAGGACATGCAAATTCGCAATGACCGCATCCAATGCATATATCATCATCCGTTTCGGGAATTACCAGGTTTCCTTCATAGAGTATCATATGTACAGCCTTAGTGGGACAACTTTCAGAGCAGGCTCCGCAGGCTGTTTTTTCGGTCTTTACAATGCAATTATCCTTAATAAATATTGCTTTCCCTATCTGTGTAAGTTTTTTAGCTTCAAGAACCAGAGGGTGTAAGGCAAATGTCGGACAGATTTCGGTGCAGATAGTACAGTTGTAAGTACAGAAGCTTTTATGATAATCCATTACAGGCTGCATCATACCTGCAATTCCATATTGTTTAAATGCAGGTAGCAAAACCTGATTGGGACAAGCGCTTATGCATAACGAACATGCCGTACAATCTCTGTTGAAATCTTCAATTCCCAAACCACCCGGAGGGCAAACCGGGAAAGTCCGGTTTTCTTTTACTGTTGACTCTTTCGTAGGTATGGGAGCTACTTTTAACTGACCCTTTGCAACACGTGTAATACCAAACAAAAGAAGCAGAGAACCGACTATTACCTTTCGTCTCTCTTCATCTGTTTCCCGGACACTCTTCTTCAGTTTAACAACTCCGTATGAAAGAGCTTTATCCTGACAGGTATTTATGCAGTTGAAACAATCTACACACCTTGTAACATCAATATCATGGCTGAGAAAATCAATACAGGAAGATTTACATCCGATTGCACATCTGCCACACCTTGTACAGGCAGTTTCATTGAATTTTACTCTTAAAACTGAAATTTTAGAGAGGAGACCCAATAATGTTCCTACAGGGCAAATCATATTACAATAGAGTCTGCCTTTGGTAAATGAAAGAACTCCAACCAGAATAAAAAAAGCTGCGGGAATAGAATAGACAACCAATGGAAATCCCTTTACAGGTAGATTACTCAATGTATAGATATCAAATTTCCCGAGTATCCCGGCAAAGAAATTATTCAACATTAGAACCACCGGTCTGGCAAAGTATGTCATAAACCGACCAAAAATACTGTAGGGATCAAGCAGAGTTACCATATAAATACCCCAGACTATTGTTACAATCAGGGTAATTGCAAGAAGAGAATACCGTAGTACAGTGTATGGTTTCTTAAATCCGTATCTCCTGAATTTTTTCTTGAAGCGGCCACCTATTCTGCTGAATATATCCTGTCCTACTCCAAGGGGGCATAAGAATGAGCAGTATGTCCGGCCAGTAACCACTGTAAGTGCCAGGACAACAATAAAACCCGCTGCAGCTAAAGATTCAAGACTATAAAATTTTATAGCAGACGGGACAAACTGGAGATACAATAAAATGTTAGTATAGATTGAAGGAATTAAAGATTTAAAGTCAACAAAGACCAGAAAAAAACAGAAAAAAACTATAGTTGAGAAGAGGATACGTATTCTTCGAAGTAGCGGTGAACTCATCAGAATTTACATTTTAATCCTACTAATATTCAGAGCATCAAGGTTCATGTTTCCCAATCCCATTTTATGGGCAATTGGAATATACTCAATCGTTTCGATCTCTCTTCCAAGCATTTTTGCTCCGGCGGCATCGCCTGCCACCCAGTCGGTGGTAAGTATCTGGGCTTTCATTGTAACTATGTCTTCTTTTGATACACCCTGAGGACCATGTTTTACCATTACATTGTAACAATCTATCACATTCAGTGCCGGTTTTCTCTCATACAGTGCATAATCTGCGATACATTGGTTCAGATCATTGGAATGCCAGAAACCCCTGTCCCATACCAGTCCCATACAATTTTTAAGACAGCCAGTCATTTTTGTGGAACTATGATCTTTCAGAATTGGTACATTGATAAAGACATCAGTCTCAAACAAAAGCTGATGAACCTTAGCACTTTTAAGCTTAATTCCTCCGGGTATTTCAATACTCTGGTAGTAGCTCTCCGAATTTGCAGGTACAACTTTTGCTCCTCCTGATTTTGCATATTTCTCAATACCTGAGTTTTTGTAACAATTAATCCAGTTATCACATGTATGATCAAATACATAAACCTCTTTTGCACCCGCTTTAAAGCAATGCTCGATAATTCTTTTCACAAGAAGAGGATTTGTATTGGCTGCCAGCTCAGGAATTACATCCCAGCCTATATTTGGCTTAATCAGCACTTTCTGTCCCTTTTGAACGAAAGTTCCCATCCCTCCCAATTCCTGAATACCAAGGTCGAACATGGCATCAGGGTTACCTCCCATTATAGCAACCATATCATATTTTAGTGCCGGTGATGCAGTTGTCCAGAGCTTTTCATATCCACCCAGACTTATGGCAGCTCCTGCAGCGATTCCTGCACCAATTGATGATTTAAAGAAGTCTCTTCTTTTCATACCGCTAATATCTCCTTAATTCAAATGATAAATGGATGAGACCCGAAAAATACAATTTTTTTTTATTATTCCGTAATCATTGGAAGTAGTATCTTCGCATCAGGAAGTTTGATCAATGTTGATATTTGATTATTTCCTTAACATTCTTATTTTTAAATTGTTGATTTTTAAATACTCTTTTCATCTTAATAGGTATGAAGATTATCTCTTACGATTGTTTTTCAGGAATAAGCGGTGATATGAATCTGGGAGCCATGATAGACCTTGGCGTAGACGAATCATATCTTATATCTGAACTAAAAAAACTTAATCTTGATGGTTGGGAACTTATAGTGCAAAAGGAACAAAGGCATGGCATAACTGGTACAAAAGCAACAGTAAAACCTGCGAGGCACGAACATGTACACAGGCACCTCTCTGATATTCAGAAGATAATAAACGATTCAGATCTAAACAAAAAGACCAGGGATTTAAGTACAAAAATATTTAGGAAGATTGCAACTGCAGAAGCAAAGGTTCATGGAATTTCAATTGAAAAGGTTCATTTTCATGAAGTTGGTGCTGTTGATTCGATCATTGATATTGTTGGTGCAGCGATTTGCTATAATGCTCTGAATGTTGAAGGAGTACATGTATCAACTATTGAACTGGGAGGTGGTTTTGTTGATTGTGACCATGGCAAGCTGCCTGTACCTGCTCCGGCTACGGCAGAGATTATCAAAGGTTTGCCTGTTAAAAAAGGGGGTGTTGATTTTGAAGCTACTACTCCAACAGGGGCAGCAATTTTATCAGTACTGGCAACCGACATTAGCTCTGACCTGCCTCTTAAAATTGAAAAGACAGCTTATGGTGTAGGACAAAAAGATAACCATATGGTTCCAAATCTGTTAAGAGTGTTTCTTGGTGAGACTATACCTCAGGCAGAATCAGGGCATAACGCTATCCAGCTTGAATGTAATATTGATGATATGAACCCGGAGTTTTTTGAATATATCTCTGAAATACTATTTGTTGCCGGAGCTTCCGATGTTTTCCTCTCGAATATAATAATGAAGAAAGGCCGGCCTGGTGTAATGCTTAATGTTCTATGTGAAGCCGGTAATTCTGACAAGTTAAAAAGGATCATTTTTTCTGAATCTACATCGTTGGGGATCAGAACATTTCCATTCAGAAAAGACACTCTCGTCAGAAAATTTGACACTATTCAGACCATTTATGGAAATGTAACTGTTAAACGCTCATTTTATATGGGTAAAGAGGTATCCTTCAAACCTGAATTTGATCAATGCAAAACAATTGCTGAAGAAAAGGGGGTTCCATTGAAAGAGGTGTATAATACCATAATGGCCTTGCTCGGCAAGGATATTAGTCAGAGGTAATGGAATATATAAGTATCTTAAATATATAAGTATCATATATATATAATAAATAGAATATATAGAAACCAGAATATATAGGAAATATGAATATAAAAGAAGTTGAAAAACTGCTTAATGATGTTAAGAACGGGCAAACCGGAATTGATGAGGCTCTCAATATACTAAAGAATTTTCCTTACACCGACCTTGGATTTGCCAAAATTGATAACCACCGTGAAATTCGTACCGGGTATCCTGAAATAATCTATTGCGAAGGAAAATCAATCGACCATGTAAAAGAGATATTCAGGGTTATGGGCGAAAGGGAAAATAGTGTTATGGGAACCAGAGCAAACAAGGAGATGTATGATGCTGTAAAAAGTGTCACACCTGAGGCTGTCTATTTTCCAGTCGCCAGGATTATCGCCCTTCAAAAGAAAAAACCTGACCAACCCAAAAGTCGAATTGCAGTAATAACCGCAGGGACATCAGATATGCCGGTAGCTGAGGAGGCTGCAATTACTGCAGAGCTGCTGGGAAATAATGTTTTAAGAATTTATGACGCCGGTGTGGCAGGAATACACAGGCTTGTTGACAAACTACCTGAAATAAGAAAGTGCAGGGTGATAATAGTAATTGCTGGAATGGAGGGCGCTCTCGCCAGTGTTGTAGGCGGACTTGTGGACAAACCGGTAATAGCAGTGCCTACAAGCGTTGGGTATGGAGCCAATTTTGGAGGTATTTCAGCCCTCCTGGCAATGCTGACAAGCTGCTCATCCGGTATTACAGTGGTGAACATCGACAATGGATTTGGTGCAGGATTTTCTGCCAGCATGATAAACAAAATGGAATGATTTTTTTATGATACCCGGGAAGATATTGGTTTCCACTGCATACCTGCCGCCAGTTGAGTACTTCTCTGTAATTTCTAGTGCAGAAACTGTTCAAATCGAAAGAGAAGAAAATTACCTAAAACAAACTTATCGTAACAGATGCTATATCCTGTCAGCACACGGTACTCAATCCCTTTCTGTACCTGTTTATATGGGAAGTCTGCATAAAACTCCGGTGAAAGAGATTAAGATAGATTACTCCAAACGGTGGCAGCAGGTTCATCTGAGGACTTTGATTACTTCATACGGTTCTTCTCCCTATTTTGAGTATTATTTTGACATTATCGAAAAGAGTATTACCAGAAATAATAGTTACCTGATAGACCTTAATACCGAACTTACTGAATCGCTGCTTGAAATGCTAAACATAGAGAAACCAATTGCTTATACCGATAATTTTGAGCCTGTCGGTGAAAACGAAATTGATTTCAGGTATAAAATATCGCCAAAAGAAAAAACCTGCCATATTCAAAAAGAATACATGCAGGTATTTAACCAGGGAGGGAAGTTTGTACCACGTTTGAGTATTATTGACCTCATCTTCAATACAGGACCGGATGCAGGGCAATATTTATAACATAACCTTTACAATCCGCAATCCCCGCCCGACTGAACCGTCGTTCGGGAGGGCGCAATCCGAAATCATCACCTGTTCTAATAACCAAATTTATATCCCAGAGTAAATGTAAACATGTTTTTCTTGGTACTTAGATTGACAGACATGGGATCAAAACTGTCGTCAAGCGGATATAAAAAATTCAACTGGGAAGATTTGTAATTCGTAAATGCGAAGTCGAGCGAAATATTCTTCTCCCTGAATCCTGCTCCAACTGATAATGATCTATAGTCCAGGTTTGCATTATCCTCAGCTGTCTGAAACGCCTTACCGTAATATCCGTATCCACCTCTCAGATATAACTTGTTAAGCCTGTATTCGCCCCCTACGCGAATGTTGCTTGTAGATTGAAGACTATTTTTAATATTAAGATTCTTCTCACTGTAGTCATAATTATCGCCAGTCTCTGAAAAATGGACTATGCTATAGTCGACAAACTCATAATCAACACTCAGAAGAGCAACTTTCTGAATCTGTACAGCTGCACCTACCAGTGCCCTGAAAGGAGTTGTAATAGCGTAGTTATACCTCATGGGTTCTAAAGAACTTTCATATTTGTCACCACCTGTAAAGTTTGTTGTGATATTCTGATAAAAATATTCATCAATTTTAAATAGGGTTGGTGAATGAAAGGCCACACCGATGCGTACTGTTTCAATTGGTTTAATTATTCCACCTATTTTGAGTGAATAGCCAGTTCCGGTATTTTCAAAATGGTCGGTGTAGGTAAAACTCTTGAAACCTGAAGGCAGAACCTCTTCAGTCGACTCAAGGTGCTCGTAGTGGTTTGAATATTTCAGCCTGGTAATACCTAATGTTGCCCCAAAATAGATTTTATTCGCATAGTTGCCTCCGATAGAAAACGCATGTTCTCCTGTATAACCCTCATTTGATACAAGGCGTCTGATTGTCTGTCCATATACTGAAGGAGGGTTATCTCCATAATTCGAAAACACAGTTCCGTATGATATTCCACCAGATCCGGTTATCGTATCAATTATCCAGGTACCATAAGCTAAGTCCTCTGCTCCCGTGAGATCCTCATAATAAGTTCCTTCACTTATTCCGGCCCAGTAATCTGCCATTGAACTGGAGGTACCCTCTCCCTGAATCCTAATGCTTTGATTCAGATTATTTGTTTTATTGAACGAATAGCCAAAATTCAGAGATATTAGTCCTGAATTGTCATTGCTCGAGATAATATTGCTGACTATTCCGGCCTGGTTGAGATTAAAATTATAGAGATAATCAGAGGTTATTCCGTTGAAACCTGCGGATGTATTGATATGAAATAACTGTGGAGTAATCGTTAATTCAGACGATCTGAAAACTCCAAGCCCCGCCGGATTTTGACTAAGGGTTGAGATATCGCCTCCCAGGGCGGTGAATGCTCCCCCCATTGACATAAACCTGGCTGTTCCACCATAGAATATTTGAGAATACCTCAAAGCATCATCAACATTCTGGGAAAAAACAGCATTACCAAGTGAAAACGCTGCTAATATTATTAAACTAATCCTTTTCATATACTTTTTTTTTGTATAACTATCCCTGCACTCCACTTATAGAATGAATTTTTTCGAAATACATTAATTTATCTTTTTAAGCTATCACCTGCGTCCCGAGGATCCGCTAGAGGAAGAACGGGAAGAACCAGATGAAGAACCGGATGACGATGATCCGGAGGATGATCCGGAGGATGATCCGGAAGAAGAGCCTGAAGAGTAAGAACTCCTGCTACCACCAGAATATCCGCTTCCATAAGAGGATGAAGATCTGCTACCTGATGAATTAAAGGATCCTGAACTGCTTCTGGCTGGAACTGAATATTGCACTGAATTATTAGATGGCACAATAGTTCTTCTCTGTGTACTGCTCACTGAAGAGCTGCTTCTTACATTATTATTCTGATACTGGGAAGAACTAGAGCTTGAAGGATTTCGAACCGTACCTGAGCTGCTGTTTATCCTGCTGTTATTAACAGGACTACTCCGGTTAATGTTTGAATTGGTTCCTTCAGATACTCTGCTATTATTATATGATGGTCTTGTAGACATCCTTGGATTACTATAACTTGGCGTATATGTTCTGTTGGCACTATTATATTCAGGTCGTGAATTAGTAGTATTTCTCTGTGTGGATGTTCTGGTACCACTGTTTTCCCCTTTTATTAAATCCTGGTTTAGATTCTTGTTTGCTGATGTTACAGCCTGTCTCGGATTACCGCCGGTAACTGAATTATTCGAATTAGTCGATACAGCCTGCCTTCCGGATGAATTTCTGTCGGAAGAAAGATAAGAATCTCTTCTTGAAGAACCTAAGGCAGATGTGTTGCGATTCCATGTGGATGAAAGGCTACTTGGCCTCTCATTTCTGCCATATGTAACCGAGTTTTTGCCTTCACCACGGGCATAGCTGCCGTAATTACCACCATACGGATAGTATGAGCGGTTATAAAATGAACCGTAACCCCCATAATAACTACCGTAAAAACCGGGTGAATAACCGCCGTAATATCCTCCGTAGTATCCGCCATAATATCCTCCATAACCATAATATGGATCCATGTAAAATGAATTATATCCATAATATGGGAAGCCTCCGTATCCAAACCCGAAGGATGGATAACCAAAACTAAAATAGAACGGATCTCTCCAGTAAGGATCAAAATAGTTGCCGTAAAACCTTCTTAACCTTCCTGTATATGAGTAATTATCATAATAATCATATCCTCCGCCATAATTATTATTTTCTATCCGGGCATTATCATAATTAACCGCACCTGCGTACTCTTCAGAAACAAGTGTATCAGCTGCATAAATGTTATCATAATAGTCCTGAGATGTTAAAGATCCCTCCTGAATACGATCATTAACATTTGACCTGACTGTAGCGACAGGAACATCTGAAGCCATAAAGTAAAGATCATCGTACTCAGTTCCTGTATATAAGGACGAAGTACAGGAGCCCAGGGCGAGCAACATTAAGGCTAATATGTAAGATAATGTTTTCATTTTCTATTCTCCCTTTTGATTTCTATACTAATACGCAAATATTATACCAAAGAAACACTTTTTTGAACTTACTTTTTAATTTTAATTAAATATAGTACATTTTATTTAAATAAGGGGCTGTGCAAAGCAGGCCCCTTCTGATATATTGCTATTTTCTCCTGGATGATTTACTTGCTGATGATGATTTCGTTGTTGAAGAATTAGATGTACTCTTCGATGAACTGCTTCTGCTCTGTGAAGCGGAGGATCCTGATCTGGAAGAAGAAGAGGAGCTTCTTGCAGGGGTACTTACACTCCTTGACTGAGTTGATCTTGTTCCTGAAGAGACAGAATTGGTTCGGCCAGATGTTGAGGGCTGGACTATTCTTCTGTTAACCTGACTGTTAGAGGGGGGATTACTTCTTGTACCTGTAACGGTGTTCGTCCTGCTTACATTGTTGGTTCTGTTCGAAATATCCATATTACTATTTCCCTTACCTCCGTTATTACTGTTGTTACCGTTGTTATTCCCCTGCCCCCTGTTAATGGTAGAATTGTAATCTCTCCTTGTCTCACCAGGTTGAACACTGTTACCGGTATTGCTATTCGATTGATTTCTGCCGGAACTTACATTTGTAGACTGCCGTCTCGATTCATTATTATATCTGTTTTCTGAGACATTAGTACCGGTTCTCCGCGATGAATAGCTGTTGGAAGAATACCTGGTTGAGGAATAATTATAGTAGTTGTTATATGTATTATATACTGGTCTGTAGTCATGATACCTGTAGTTATGTCCATACCATCCATAATTATTTGCCCACCTGCTCCTGACTCTTATATTAATAACGACCGGGGAGTACCAGGTATTATAGTAGAAAGGATCATAGCCCCAGTAATATGAACTACCAAAGTAAGGATCGTACCATCCACTGCTGTAACCGTATCCATAACCATAAACCGGGTAGTTATAAGTGTAACCGATTCCAAATCCTCCTCCTCCATATATGCTTACTCCCCATGAATATGGCTGGAAGTTATACCAGTATGTTTCCGTAAAGACAGGGGCATAATAATTGAAGGCTGTATACGACCGGTGAAACCTGTTAATCCGTGAGGAGAAGTAATAATCATAATCATCGTAATAATTATTTACTACTAACCTGGCATTATCATTATTATAGCCTCTCATATCAGCTACCTGAGCCTTTACAGAAAAACCTGTAAGAAGAAGTGCTGATATAATTCCGATGTAGTATTTTGCTTTCATGATTAACCTCACTTTCTTTTTTGAGTATTTACTGAAGTTTTTATCTATTTTTACGCAATCTATTTCTTTATAACTAATTAAACAAATACCATACCAAAAAAAATGGCGAAGTTCTTAACTAACAGGGAGGAAAATTATTCACAATGGTATAATGATCTGGTTATCAAGGCAGATTTAGCTGAAAATTCAGCAGTAAGAGGCTGCATGGTAATCAAGCCCTACGGGTATGCTATATGGGAAAAAATACAGGCTGAACTTGACAGACTATTTAAAGCTACCGGCCATGTAAACGCATATTTTCCTCTGTTTATTCCAAAATCATTTTTCAGCAAAGAGGCTGCTCATGTTGAGGGATTTGCAAAAGAATGTGCAGTAGTAACTCATTACCGGCTAAAAAATGATGAGAATGGGAAGGGAATCGTTATTGATCCAACAGCCAAACTTGAAGAAGAACTAATTATCCGTCCGACGTCAGAAACAATAATCTGGCATTCTTATAAAAACTGGATCCAGTCATACAGGGATTTACCAATCCTTATTAATCAGTGGGCAAATGTTGTAAGATGGGAAATGAGGACCAGGCTCTTCCTCCGGACAACTGAATTTCTGTGGCAGGAGGGTCATACAGCTCATGCAACCCGTGAGGAGGCTGTTGAAGAAACAGAAAAGATGATAAACGTTTACGCTGAATTTGCTGAAAATTCAATGGCTCTTCCTGTTATAAGAGGATATAAAAGTGAAAATGAGAGGTTTGCAGGTGCTCTTGATACTTATGCCATCGAGGCGCTTATGCAGGACGGGAAAGCCCTGCAATGCGGTACCAGCCATTTTCTGGGACAAAATTTTGCAAAAGCTTTTGATGTTCAGTTCACTGATAAAACCGGCAAGCTCGATTGGGTATGGGCTACTTCATGGGGTGTATCTACCAGACTCATGGGTGCCATCATCATGGGGCATTCGGATAACCATGGACTTATACTGCCTCCAAAACTCGCTCCCATACAAGTTGTAATTATACCTATTTATAAAAACAATGAGCAACTGGACACATTATCTGAAACAGCAAAAAAGATCAAGGCAGAGCTTGAATTATCAGGAATATCCGTTAAATACGATGACCGGGATAATAACAAACCGGGATGGAAATTTGCTGATTATGAGTTAAAGGGCGTTCCTGTTCGTCTGGCAATAGGTCCGAGGGACCTTGAAAATAAGACTATTGAAGTTGCCAGAAGGGATAATCTGACAAAAGAGACGATTCCGATAGATAGAATAAATAAGCATATCCCAAAACTCCTTGAGGATATTCAGAATAATATTTTCAACAAAGCACTGAAATTCAGAGAGGAAAATACCTTCAGGGTGGATAAATGGGATGATTTTCTGAAAATAGTCGACGATCAGGGTGGTTTTATTATGGCTCATTGGGACGGTACTCATGAGACAGAAGAGAAAATAAAAGAGGAGACAAAGGCTACAATCAGATGTATTCCTTTTGACTCTCCTGATGAGGAGGGAAAATGTGTTTATTCAGGAAAACCTTCAAAAAGAAGGGTCCTCTTTGCGAGGTCATACTAATTATTTGATATAATTACTATTTTAGAAGTCTGAATCTCATTTAATGTGCCTGACATCATGCCTGATTCTAAGGAAAAGAAACTTGCTATAATTGGATCCCTGAAGGAGAAAGCCATTCTTAAACAAAGAGTATTTGATAACACTCTTCAATCGTTCAGCACTTTGAAAGATGTTCTTAAACTTCTGGCCAAAGATGTAAACAGTAGTTTGATCGGGATCGATTCCAGGATCAGGCTCGAATATTCTGACAGAAGCAATTTTGATGCTCAGTTAAAAGTAGCGGGTGATGTTTTACTTTTCAGCATGCACTCAAATATTTTCCAGTTCGACAGGGAACACCCTGCCTGGAAAACTGCATACATTCAAAAAAATAAGTACAACGCATATTCCGGAATCATCAATATTTATAATTTTTTAGCAGACTCTTTCAGATATAACCGGCTGGATGATCTGGGCTATCTAATAGCAAGGATCTTTGTAAACCACGAAAAACAGTATTTTGTGGAAGGCAAAAGACAGATGGGTATGCTGTTTACTAATTACGGAAGTGAAGCAATCAGCAAAGAATCGTTACAGGTAATCATTTCCACAGCAATTCAATATTCCATTGAGTTTGATCTGCTGGTACCACCATATGATACCGTAAAAATTGCCACAGTCGGTCAGGCAGAAGCAAAGATCCAGCATTCAAAGGTTATTACAGGGAAACGACTTGGATTTCAATTTAATTCTGATGATGTCCTGAATAATAATTCATATGATACATGATGCACTGCCCGATACGAAAAGTAATTTTCAAAGGCCTTTGTATTGTCTGGCATTACTCGTTTTTTGCACCAATCTCTATTCCCAGATCGATACAGGGAACGATACAATTATAAAAATTACCCCGGGTACATTTATTCAGATTGGGGACAGTACATCTTTTTTTTCAAATGATACTCTCTTTGTATTACCCGGGTCTGTAAAAAAGGCAATAACTTCAGAAAGAGAAAAAACCCTGGTATTCTACGATTCCCTGAAAGCAAAAGCTTCAAAAAATCCAATCACCAGAAAAATTTATGATTTTGTAATTGTCACCCCTGATACTCCTGATAAAAAGCGGATTACAGACATCAGTGATGCTAATTTCGTCACCTATACCGGTAAAATAATCAGGAAAATTGATATTCAACGACTCAATGTCTTCGGAGTAAATATTAACAATCCTGCCTCACCTGACATCAAACGATTCGATAATTTTCTAAATAAAACCCACGTTAATACAAACGAAAGGATAATCAGGAAGAACCTGCTTTTTTCTGTTGGTGATACAATTTCTCCCCTGTTACTTAGCGATAACGAAAGAATATTACGACAGCTCTCCTACATAGATGATGCAAGAATTTTACTCGTTCCTGTCTCTGATAATGAGGTTGATATTGTTGTGCTTACAAAGGATATATATTCAATTGGGGCTGACTATAGCTATAAAGGTCTCAAAAAAGGTTCAGTATCTCTTTTTGAAAAGAACATATTCGGTATGGGGCATGAATTTGGATTTGAGATGCCTTTTGATTCAGAAAAATCTGATTCGCCAGGATTCGGAATTCACTATCTGGCAGATAATATCGGGAAAACATTTCTTAACATGAATCTCTATTACCAGGACGGTCTTGGAGATAAAACCTATGGTTTTAATTTAAGCCGGAAACTTGTAAGCTCAGCAACAAAATATGCAGGGGGTATTTCAGTAAGGCAACGATATACAACCATTGATCTTGATACGCTTCCGGCCCCTGAACCACTCAAATACAACTTACAGGATTACTGGCTATCAAGGTCATTTCTGATTAATGCTGAATCAGTATCCAGAATTATAATAGGAGCACGCTATACAAATAATAATGTATTTGAGAAACCGGAAATAGATTCTGAATCGTTCTATAACCTGCAGAAATACAGAATCTTCCTGGGATCTGTGGCTTTATCTGTTCAGAAGTATTACAAGACAAACCTCATCTACAGTTATGGCCGGACTGAAGATATCCCTTACGGAGGATTATTCAAATTTACACTGGGAAAGGAGATTAATGAATTTAAAGATAGAACATACCTTGGAGCTGAAATCTCAATAGGCAAATCAAATAAAAGCCTTGGATACTTCTACACCTCTGCCGGGCTGGCAACTTTTCTTAACAGGAGCTATTCAGAACAGGGAATCCTTGATTTAAGCATGAAATATTTCTCCAACCTTTTAAATGTGGGAAATGCCAGGATAAGGAACTTTATTTATATCGACTACACAAGAGGATTTGACAGGTACCTTGATGAATTCCTGGTATTTAATAAGGATAAGGGATTTTCCGGATTCAGGAATGATTCAGTAAACGGAAAACAAAGATTATCTGTTAGCCTTGAATCTGTTTTATTTAGTCCGGCTAATATCTACGGCTTCAGATTTGCACTTTTCGGGTTTTCTGATTTTTCACTCCTTTCTGAAGCCAATGAAATTATTGGAAGAGGATTTAATCTTGCCGGCATTGGACTTGGAATCAGGATCAGGAACGATAACATGGTATTTAAGACATTCCAGTTGAAAATAGGTTTCTATCCCAACCCTCCGTTATACTCAAATATTAGTCATATAACTGTGTCAGGTGAACAACTTCTCAGACCAAATAACTTTGATTCCGGCCCTCCTTCAATTATCCCGTACAGGTAATGAACAATTTTTTAGTTTCTTTGTATAATTAATAGTTTAATAATTTTAATTCAAATAGAAATGGCTGTATTAGTTGGAAAAAAGGCACCTCATTTTTCTGCACCGGCAGTAATAAATGGCGGTGAAAATGTTGAAGGATTCTCACTTGAGCAATTCCTTGGAAAAAAATATGTTGTATTCTTCTTCTATCCCGCAGATTTTACATTTGTTTGTCCTACTGAACTTCTCGCTTTTCAGGAAAGACTCAATGAATTTGAGGAGAGAAATGTTGCTGTTGTGGCATGTTCAGTTGATTCCCATTTTTCTCACTGGAAATGGCTTCAGACAGAATTAAGGGATGGGGGAATAAGGGGCGTAAAATATCCGATCGTTTCAGACCTTGCAAAGACAATCTCAGAAAACTATGACGTTCTCGCCGGTAATTATGATTATTCAGATGAGGGCGATATAACTTTCCATGGCGACCCCAAAGCTTACAGAGGTCTTTTCCTGATCGACAAGAATGGAGTGGTAAGACATCAGGTTGTTAACGATATGCCACTTGGAAGAAGTGTCTCAGAAACACTTAGAATGGTTGATGCCCTTCAGTTTTTCGAAGATAATGGAGAAGTTTGTCCCGCAGACTGGCATAAGGGAGATAAAGGGCTTGAGGAGACCCAGACCAGTATTGCAAATTGGCTTGCGAAAAAGTAAGTTCTACAGATTTTATAGCGAAGGTATCCCATTAAAGGATACCTTTTTCTATTTTTGTATTCCAGACTTCTAGCTATGCTTGATGATCTTAAAAAGTTCATTACTGAAAACAACCTGGTAAAACCCGGCGACAGAATACTTCTTGCTGTGAGCGGGGGTATTGATTCTATGGTTATGACTCATCTATTTCTTCAACTTGGTAATGAACTGGGGATAGCACATTGCAATTTCTCTTTGAGAGACGTTGAATCTGATGAAGATGAGGAGATGGTAAAAAACTATTCTGCAAAGCACTGTATACCATTTTTCTCAAAACGGTTTGAAACGAAATCTTATGCCAGCAAGAATGGATTGTCTGTTCAAATGGCCGCAAGAGAACTCAGATATGCCTGGTTCGAAGAGATAAGGAGGCATAACCGCTACGATTTTATAGCTGTGGCCCATAACCTCAATGACAACATTGAAACCTTGCTTATAAATCTTACAAGAGGAACCGGAATAGCGGGACTTACCGGAATGAGTCCTTTGATGAACAAGATTATACGGCCATTACTTTTTACCACACGGAAGGATATAACACTCTATTCCGAACAAAACGGAATAATTTTCAGGGAAGATAGATCAAATGCTGATACAAAATATATCAGGAATAAAATAAGGCACATGGTAATCCCTCTTCTAAAGGAGATCAATCCTTCAATTGAGCTCACGCTTAATGATACTGCCGAAAGGCTTTCAGGGATATATGAAATAGTAGAAGAGTTCATTACTGGTCTGAAGGAGAGTATCTCAGAAGAAGAAGGTGAATTGATAAAGATTAATATCAGTTTATTTAAACCTCATCTACAGAACAAGACAATCTTGTTTGAACTTTTTAAACCATATGGAATTACCAATCTCCGGTTGAATGACCTCAGGAAAGTAATTGAAGGTAAAACAGGGGGTCAGATCTTTACCGATACCCATCGGATAATTAAGAACCGGAAGGAGTTGATTATTTCTACTGGAAATAAGGCTAGCAAAACCATATATAAAATTGAAGCGATAGGTGATTTCAAAAAGGTGCCGGGTATTGCCTCAGCCGGATATGTTGACATCACCGGAAAGTTTGAAATCCCCTCAGATTCTATGATTGCCTGTTTAGATGCTGAAAAAATCTCATTTCCCGTTACAATAAGAAAATGGAAAGCCGGAGATAATTTTTCCCCTCTTGGAATGAAACAGAAGAAAAAACTGAGTGACTATTTTATCGATAAAAAATATTCAAGAATTGAAAAGGAAAATAAATTGATCCTTGAATCTGGCGGGAAAATTATCTGGATAATTGGCGACAGGATTGATAACCGTTTCAGACTCACCAAATCAACAAAAAAGGCTATGATTATTAAATCCGTAAAACCATTGATAATCAAACCGATCCATTAAGTCTTTCTCCATGAATCCCCCTGTCCATCAGTATAAGGTCGGCAATGGCGATTGCTGTAGCAGCCTCAACAATTACAGGCATCCTGAGAGCAATGCAGGTATCATGCCTGCCTCGCACTTCGAGCTTTGTCATCACAGCCTGATCAAAATTGAATGTCTCCTGTACAACACCTGTAGATGAAGTCGGTTTAACTACTACCCTGAATACAATTTCATTTCCATTAGTTATACCGCCGTTTATTCCTCCTGCATTATTTGTAGCAGTCTTTCCCTTACTACTGACAAATGGATCGTTGTGCTCCGACCCTTTCATTGAAGCAGCAGCAAATCCCGCTCCAAATTCAATCCCTTTAATGGCAGGTATTGAAAATATCACATGACTTAAAGCAGATTCGACAGAGTAGAAGAATGGTTCCCCGATAGCTACCGGAGGGTTTTTTACTTTACATTCAATGATACCTCCTATCGTATCTTTAACAGCAATAGCTTTGTCAAGGGCATCTTCAATATTTTCAGATCCTCCGGCAGATACCAGTCTGGCTGAAATTTCAGATGTTGAAGCAATTTTTTTGGCAATCACTCCAGCTGTGACCAGGCCCCAGGTTATCCTGCCTGAGAAATGACCGCTTCCCCTCATATCTGAGAACCCTGAGTGCTTTATCCTTGAAACAAAGTCGGCATGACCAGGTCTGGGAATATGTTTGAATCCGTCATAATCTGAAGATATTTTATCCTTATTTCTTGTCATTATAGCAATGGGAGCTCCTGTGGTAACTCCATTGAAGAGACCACTCAGTATTTCCGGCTGGTCCGGCTCCTGGCGTTTGGTAGTACCTTTACTTCCGCTCTGTCTTCTTTTCAGGTCAGTCATAAAATCATCAGGAGTTAGAGGCAGACCAGGAGGACACCCGTCAATTAATGCTCCGATTGCAACACCATGTGATTCTCCGAAAAGAGAAACTCTAAATACAACTCCAAATGAATTCATGTCTACAGGTTTTATCTTTTTCCAACGAATAATTTATAATGATCCATTACCTCTTTAACATTAACTTGTTTAACAACCGCTCTTCCAATACCCTCTGTAAATACAAAATGAATATTGTTGCCTATCCTCTTCTTGTCGTGCAGGATAAGATTTTCAATCTGATCCGCTTCAATATTATGTTTTACCAGAAGATCAAATCTTTCCAGTAACTTTATTATCCTTACCTTTTCACCGTTGCTTATCACCCCTTTTTCGAATGAAAAATCTGTTGCAAATTCAATCCCTGTCGCTACTGCAAAACCATGTTTTACTGATTTATGCAGTTCAACAGCATGTCCTAAAGTATGTCCAAAATTAAGAATACGCCTGAGTCCGGCTTCTTTTTCATCTTCTGTTACAACCGATGCCTTGAATTTAACTGATTTTGCAATAAGGAGTGTTAAGAGATCATAATCGCGGGCCATTATCTCTTCGTATCTCTGTTCAACGATTTCGAATAACTCATAATCCCCGATAACAGCTGTTTTAATCAATTCAGCCAGACCTGATAAATATTCCTCTTCAGGAAGGGTCCTTAGCATACCGGGATCACAGATCACAAATTCAGGCTGCCTGATATTGCCAAGCATATTCTTTGTTCCCCCCAGATTAACACCATTCTTTCCTCCGGTACTGGCGTCAACCTGTGATAAAAGAGTGGTTGACACGTATCCGCACCTTATCCCTCTCATATAAATTGAAGCAAGGAACCCCGCTATATCACATACTACACCTCCTCCAACAGCAAGGATGAATCCGTAACGATCAATTCCTGCTTCAAGGAGTTGGAAAGCAAGATTTTCAATGACTTCCAGATTTTTGCTTCCTTCTCCCGGCGAAATAGTCAATGTTGGTACCTTTGGCAACCTGTCGCCATATATATGACTGACATTCTCATCCGTAACAATAATAACACCCTTCTCTGGAAGAAGTCCAGCAACAGATTCCCAGTTAGCCCCAACGATTATTTCTGAACCAGATCCCTGGGTATTAATAAAAATCTTTTCCAATTTATTATACTATTGTTTGTTAAAATTATAAAATCTATCCCTACTACAGCATTATTACCGTATAAAATGGATTAATCAATTATTTTTCACTCAATTCCAGCCATTTCATCTCCTTATCGTCCAATATCTTTTTAATCTCCCCATGTCTTTTTGATTTGGAGTACAATTCCTCTGGATTAAAAGTACCCATATTCATTTCATTTTCAATTGTTACCATTTCCGATTCAAGATCCTTTATCTCTATTGTAAGTAATTCAAACTCACGTTTTTCATTAAATGTAAGTCCCTGCTTTATTCCCTTCTTAACTGAAAGAACCGGTTTTGTATCTGAAACTGATTTTTTTGGAAATTTTTCCGGTATTAGTCGTCTTGCATTCTCCTCCTGATTTGACCTAAGCTGACTATAGTTTCCGGGAAAATCCTTTATAACACCCTCGCCTCTGTATTCAAAGATATGATCAACAACCTTATCCATAAAATACCTGTCATGCGATACAACGATTACACATCCCCTGAAGCCTGCCAGGTATTCTTCAAGAACATTAAGCGTCAGTATATCAAGATCATTGGTAGGCTCATCAAGAATTAGAAAATTTGGATTCCTCATAAGGACAGTCATTAGATAGAGTCGTCTTTTTTCACCTCCCGACAATTTTCTTATTAAAGTATATTGTCTGCCGGGAGGAAACAGAAAATAATTCATGAACTGAGTTATAGAGAGTACATTTCCATCACTTACCATAATACTTTCTGCAATATTCTTTACGGCATCCATAACAGTCATATCATTGTCGAATTGAATACCTTGCTGACTGTAGTATCCAAAAACTATGGTCTCTCCCCTCTCGACTGTCCCTGTATCCGGATCAGTTAATCCTGTAATAATGTTAAGCAAAGTTGTTTTACCTGTTCCATTACGTCCAATAATTCCCACCTTTTCAAACCGGTTAAAATGATATGTAAAATCCTTTATCAGCAAATTTTCCCCATACGATTTACTGACACTTTTTATTTCAAGAATCTTTTTACCCATTCTTGAAATATTGACATTAATATTGATACTCTTCTCTTCTGCCCTTGGTTCAGCTTTTTCCTTCAGGTCATAAAAAGACCCGGTCCTCGATTTTGCTTTGTGCCGGCGTGCCTTTGGCATTTTTCTCATCCACTCCAGTTCGGTCTTCAGGAGGTTTTTGGCTTTTTCTGTATTCATCATGGCCGAATACTCCCTGCCCTGTTTTTTCTCAAGAAAATATTCATAATTCCCCTCATACCGATAGAGTTCATTGTCGGCAAGCTCCAATATTACGTTACAGACCCTGTCAAGGAAATATCTGTCATGTGTCACCATCAGAAGAGCTTTATTTGATTTAATAAGGTACTCTTCCAGCCATTCTATCATATCGAGGTCAAGGTGATTTGTCGGCTCATCAAGTATTATGAGGTCAGCATCAACCACCAGTACTTTCGCAAGGGCAACCCGCTTCTTCTGACCACCTGAAAGAGTACCTATTACAGCGTTAAGATCAGTAAGTTTCAGTTTAAAAAGAATCTGTTTCAGAGCCACTTCATAATCCCAGGCTTTATGATCATCCATTCTTTGTATCATCATCTGTACCATTTCAGGTGAACCTGAAATAAGAGATCGTTCATATTCCCTGATGACACTAATAAGCTGGCTATCAGAAGAGAATAGCTCATCTATAATTTTATTTGACTCCTCCAGTAATGGTAATTGTTTCAGGTAAGAAATCTTTAAATTGCGTTTAAAACTAAGAGAACCACTATCCGGACTTTCGTTTCCAGAGAGTATATCCAGTAAAGAAGATTTTCCTGCACCATTTACCGCAATAAGGGCAACCTTGTCATTTTTGTTTATATTGAGGCTTATCCTTTCAAAAAGAAGATTATCTCCTATACGTCGAGATATATTATCGGCCTGCAGGTAACTTATCATACATTTGAAATAATATGCAAAGATAAAAAGTGTTACCTTACCCACACCATAATATCTTCATTGCAATGACTATTAAGGAAAGATTTAAACGGACAATAGATTATTTCCTGATCAACCAGCCAGTTGTTGAAACAGAACTAGACTACGGGACACCTTTTGAACTAATAGTATCTGTTATTTTATCGGCGCAATGCACCGATATCAGAGTCAATAAAATAACACCTCATTTGTTTAGAAGATATCCTGATGCTGAATCGATGGCAAAAGCAGAACCCGAAGATATTTATAATTATATCAAATCATGTTCATACCCTAATAACAAGGCAAAACATCTCTCAGGCATGGCGAGAATGCTTGTTGCTGAATTTGAAGGAATCGTACCCTCAGAACCCGGATTACTGCAAAAGCTTCCTGGAGTGGGCAGAAAGACTTCACATGTTGTAGCTTCGGTAGTCTATAAAAAACCTGTTATGGCAGTTGATACGCATATTTTCAGGGTATCAAACAGAATTGGCCTTGTAAAGAATACCAAAACTCCGCTTGCGGTTGAAAATCAGCTTTCCAGCCATATTAGGCCGGAATTGATCCACAAGGCTCATCACTGGCTGCTTCTGCACGGAAGATACATATGTAAAGCCAGAAAACCTCTCTGCAACCAGTGTGGATTAACAGGTTTTTGCAAATACTTTAATGAAACCCAGAACCGCTCTTGAAAAGATGATTTAATATTAATATCAAAAATTTGAGATAATCCTATATTTGCTACATTTAGAACCCAATTACAATTACATCAACAATGGATTATAAAGAACTCTACGATGAACTGATAAAAGCAAACAAACTTTTAGAAAAGGAACTCGAGGAACTGCGATCGGATAGCCAGGGGAGAAACGAGGCTGCCAGGGATATGATCTTCAGGATTTTTCACTCCGCTTCTCATTTAATGGCTATCAGTAGTGTAGATACAGGTCAATATGTTGATGTGAATGAGGCATTTCTTAATGCACTTGGTTACCGGAAAGAGGAGATTATCGGGCATACATCTGATGATATTCAGATTTTCTCGGATATTGAAGAGAGTAACAAGTATATCAAATTAATACCTAAATTAAAAAAAATCCGCGATTACCCCGTAACCCTGAAAACAAAAAACGGTGAGGAAAAACCCTATATGTTCTCTGCTGAAACAGTTAAACTTGAAGAAAAGCAATACCTGCTTACCACCTTTAATGAACTTATCATTTCAAAAGACAGAAATATAAAAGAGAGTCAGGGTAGTGTTTTGTATGAGATATTTGAAACTGTAAGCAGTTACCTTGCTCTTTTCTCTATTGGTGATGACAACAGAATATATGTAATAGATTTAAACAGTAAGGTTGAAGAGGTTGAATTTATCCGGAAGAGTGAAGTAATTGATAAATGCATAGAGGAAACCCCACTCGCGAACCATACTAAATTGATTGAGCTTCTGAATCACCTTCGCATAACCGGAGATGCTCATAAATTAGCAGCTTCGCCCAATGGTGATGATTCCCAGGGATATTATATGGGCTTCCCTCTTACTTCCGGAAATATAATAATCACATGGGAACCAGGGAACTTTCAGAAAAACCTAGATGATATAACCAAACAGGGAATCATCTTTGAGAAGTTTGCAGAAATACTCCCTGAAATGATTTATGAATTAGATCAATCATGGAATCTTGTATACGGGAATAAGCAGGTTCTTACTTTTTTTGGGTATTCAAAAGAAGATCTCTCCAAGGGAATGAACCTTGCAGATATATTTCCGGATACTTTCAACCAAGTGACCGAAAACCTTAAAGCACTAACATCACCTGAACAGGTATCCGAAAATGAGTATTTATTGAAAAAAAAGGATGGAACAAAGGTTCCTGTACTGGCCCATTCGTTTGCAATATTTCATAATGATAAGATTATTGGTTACAGGGGTGTTATTACTGATATGAGTAAACATCAAGAATATGAGAATCAAATAAGAAGGGAAAAAGCATTTCTTGAAAACCTGTATAATTCTACACCCGAAGCAATAGTAATTACTGATTCTTCCGGTATAATCTCAATGGTCAACAGAGAATTCACAAATCTCTTTGGGTACACATCAGAAGAAGCAGTTGATAATAATATTAATGATCTCGTGGTACCGGACGATCTTAAGGAAGAAGCTCATATCATAGACGACCTTGCCGAAAGGAATCAGAAGGATGTCCGGCAAACGGTCAGACAGGATAAATATGGTAATAAAATACATGTTTCACTTATTGCTACCTCGATAGTAATTAACAATGAAACAGTTGCTCATCTAGGTATTTACAAAGATATTACCATTGAAAGGAAGAATCTTCTTCTTCAGGAAATCCTTTTTAATATTTCAACAGCCGCCCTTAAGCAATCTGACCTGAAAGACCTTTATCCGACTATTGTTCATGAACTTAATAAGATATGGGATACAGATAATTTCTTTATAGCTCTCTACAATAAGACATCTGAGACTCTCTCACTTCCATTCTTCTCAGATGAAAAAGATAGTTTTAATGAGATACCTATTAATAAGACAATAACCGGTTGGGTAATTAATAATAAAAAGTCTGTTCTGCTCAGGGAAGGTGATCTGAAAGTTCTTGAAGACAAAGGTGATATTGATCTGGTCGGGACCCCCTGCAAAGTATGGATGGGTGTTCCCCTGATATTGGAGAACGATATTATCGGAGTTATGTGCCTTCAGGATTATAATGATGAAAAAAAGTTTTCCCAGGATGACCTTTATATTATGGATTTTATCGCAAACCAGATAGCTCTTGCCATACATCGAAGAATAATGCTTGATAACATTATTCTTGCCCGTCAGAAAGCAGAAGATGCAGCCCAGTCAAAACAAATGTTCATGTCAACTATGAGTCATGAGATACGTACACCTCTAAATGAAGTGCTGGGTATTACCAACCTCCTTTTACAGGGTAATCCACGCGAAGATCAGATGGATTATATAAAAACCCTTCAGTTTTCAGGTGATCATCTTCTTACTCTTGTTAATGATGTCCTCGATTACAACAAAATGGAGTCCGGGAGAATTGAATTCGAGCAGACGCCATTTAACCTCAATGACTTTCTCAATGAGATAATGAGATCTTATTCTTTCAGGTCAAAAGCGAAAAATCTAAGTTTTGATATTATAAAACCCAGCGATCTTCCTGTTGAGGTTGCTGGCGATCCGGTCAGGCTTAACCAGATTCTCTCTAACCTTCTCTCAAATGCATTGAAATTCACTAAACAGGGCAGCATCATAGTAACTATTAGGGAGTTGGAGCGTACCAAGAAACAGTTAAAAATAGAGATCGCTGTCAGTGATACAGGAATTGGGATTCCGAAAGATAGGCACTTATCGATTTTTGAAAGTTTTACCCAGGCAGCAACAAATACAACCAGGCAGTTCGGTGGCACAGGACTTGGATTAGCTATATCTAAAAAACTCGTTGAATACCAGGGAGAAACTATAACGCTTGAAAGTGAGCCTGGTAAAGGGTCTACCTTCTCATTTGTTATTACATTAGGCATTCCTGAAAAGAACGGTCCGAAAAAACCTGTGGAACAAGCTGAAAATTACACAGGACTCGAAGGAAAAAAGATCCTTGTTGCTGAAGATAATAAGATTAATTTTTTTGTCGCTAATAAATTCCTGATTAGCTGGGGAATAATTGTTACACACGCTGAGAATGGCCAGTTAGCTCTCGAGATACTTGAAAAAGCAGATTTTGATCTGATCCTGATGGATCTCCAAATGCCTGTCATGGATGGTATAGAAGCTACCAGAATAATAAGGAATTCAGACAATCCGAAACTGAGGAACATCCCTATTGTTGCACTAACGGCAGCAATTATGTCGGAAAGTCATGATAAAATTAATGATCTTAATATCAATGATTATGTACTAAAGCCGTTTAAGCCTCAGGATCTGTTTAACAGGATAGCAAAGCATATAAGGTAAAAGGCGTCGGGCATCAGGCGTCAGTCATAAGGCGTCTCATCTTCTCCGCCAACCGGCGGATACGATGGTCAAAGCAGGCGACAGGAAGAATTTAACCGCAAACCGGTAGCCGGTAGCCGGTAGCCGTTATTTAATACAGTTTCGGCTGATATATCCCGAGGCACGCTTATTACCCATACTGAACGATTTTCTGAAATCGTGACAGGCATCTGCTAAACTGCCTGAATTAAGCAATGCTATACCTTTATTCAACCATATCTCCGAATTGCCGGGATCCAGATCAAGCGACATACTGTAATCCTTTATAGCCCATTCCCACGATTTGGAAACAAAATAGGAGTTTGCCCTGTCAATATAACATTCAGCGTCATTTGGATGCACTTTCAGGTTAGTTGAAAAATATTCAAGAGCTTTAAGGTGATCGCCTGCAGCTGCTTCAACCTTTCCGGCTAAGCTTAAAGCTTCCCTGTCAGAAGGATAGTAATCAAGATACTTCTGAATATCAGAAAGGGCCTTATCTGTCTCCCCTGTCCTCTTGTAACATTCAGCTCTCAGAATTAACAATTTTGGATCAGGAACACCCAGGTCGATAAGCCTGGAATAGGTAACTGATGCACCTGCCATATTTGAAGTAGCTACCTGGGTCTTCGCCAGAACCCGTAAATATTTTTCATTAGAGGGGTCAGATTCTACCAGTCCCACCATTACTTTAATGACCTCCGGATATTTGCCTGATAATTGGTTTACCAATGCTTCAGCATAGAGAATATCATTACCAGGGCGGGAACTTTCTTTGAGCTCTGAAAGAATAGCTTTTGCTTCATCGGACTTTCCAGCAGCGACATAATATTCTATTTCAGAGATGTTTCTTTCCGAAAGATTGTACCTCTCTTTCTTCCAGAACTGTCTCCACTCTGGTCTGTTCTCAATAGTAGCAAAAGCCGGATCAAGCATAACGACTTTTTCACCTTTTCTGAAGGGGGAGTTGAGATTCATTTCCAGGTGATAAAGAGCAGTTGCAGCATCTCCTTTGAGCGCATAGATTCTTGATAGTCCATATTCCCCTGAGGAGGGAATTATGATGTTTGATTCGTTATAGTCGCTGATAGCACTGGAATAATCCCCTTTCAGAACATAAGCTTCAGCTCTTTCCATAAAAAATCTGCTATCCCTTTTCTCATCAATTGCTGAGCTTAACAGGTTTATTGCAAGTTCAGGCCTTCCTGTCTCAATATATGCTTTTGCCTTAAGAATATAGTCAACATCCTGCTGTCCGAAAACAGTATAGCTGCAGAATAGTATAAAAAAAAGAGTTAAATGCTTCTTCATTAATTGGTACTCCTTTCAATTCATTTATTCTCAACTTTCTTTACTTTGGCGCCTTCCTCTGTGATAACATGAACAAATCCCGACAGATGGAACAACTCAAGTCCGGAAATGCGTCTCTCATAAACATCACATTGATAAAAATATACGCCAGGGGAGACAATATTCCCTTTATAAGTTCCATCCCAGTTGATTTTAGGATCTTCAGTTTTATATAACAACAATCCATTCCTGTTAAACAGCCTGAAATCAATTTTTTCAACAAGTCCTGATGCCTTAGCTACTAACCTGTCATTAATATCATCACCATTAGGGGTAAAAACATTTGGAATCTCATAAAAGTTACAGGAATCTATACAATTCATAACAGACTTATTCCCTTCATTCCCGTTTGAGTCAAATGCCGATACTGCATAACACCCTGAAATGATATCACCCGGGTAATGTCTGTAATTAAAGGTGTTCTTATCATTAATTTCAATAAGTAAACCCAGATTCTCTTCTGATGACATTTTATAATATATCCTGTAGCCAATAATATCATCATAACAAACCGGATCATCTATTGACCAGGAGAGTGTATTGTAGAGACTATCACACTGACTGGCTACGTTAAGCAGAGGAGGACAGGGAGGTTCATTATCGACAGGTGTAATACAGCTTATCTGCGATAAATTTATAAGGTTCTTTGGCATATCATCGGCCTGATAACCGCCAAAGGATCTCACATAATAGCAATATTGAGTACCATTCACCAATCCTTCATCTGTATATGTCAGTTGATTCGTTGATCCTATTGAGTCCCAGGCAGATGTCGATTCGTTCAACCTGAAGAAATCATACCTTGTATTTATCCATGGAACATTCCTGTTGATAGTAAAACGACTTTTTCTGTCTCCCGGGTTAATTGTAATATAAACAGATGAGGCATAACCAGGATCACCAATAAGAAACCTGTTGCCTGCAGCATCATTCCATAATTCAATTTTGTAGATATAGCCTGTTGTCCGGGTATTTAACAATGTATCAACCAGAACAGTATCGTTAAGGTCTGCAGTGAGAATTGATTTTATCAGCTGAAAGCTATCTCCATTTATCCCATTTGCTCTGTAAATAAGGTATTCATATGGTCCGTTAGCTGGAATCGTATCCAGCTTATCAGGCTTTTTCCATGAGTTAAAAATTGATCCGTTTACCGGATCAGTATTTCTCACACTTACATTTTTGATCACAGGCAGACCTGAAACAAGTGTAGATGTGATCTCGTTTGATGCTTTACTTTCCGTCCCGTTTGGATAAACCGCAACAATTCTATATGAATATTCCTTACCAAACTGCAGCCCCTGACCATTATCTGTATCGTTAAAGGTGGTGGTAGAACTACCCGGTATATAGCCAACCTTTTCAAAACCTGTTGATGATGGGATACCTGATGTGCATGAATCGGGATTGAAAGTAGATGGGCCGTCTCTTCTGTATATGCTGAACCCTGAGATTGCGCTGGTTCCGTAGGCAGACCATGATAATCTTATCAGTTTACCCTCAGGTACTGCATTTTTTATTACCGGAGAGGGACCAAGCACTTTTATTTTCATATTATCGATATCTGACAGTTTCACATCAGAATTATAATCATCCGACTTAAAAATAATGTTATAAGGTTGATTCCTTACAGCTTCATGACAGGGTATCCACCTGAACCTCGAAGAGGCATACCCGGGCAATGAATCAACTGAAACAAACTGGGCAGGACAGGTAGTCAGGGTAAAGACTCCTGATGTCGCCTTAAGAGAAATGTTATCATTATTGACATCCGTTGCTGAAAAAAGAAAATCAATAGTATCTCCAACTTCAACACAATAATCAGACAGATCGCTGTTAACAGGAGGTTTATTGTTGGTGCTGAATACCTCTATCTGCATATCCCTGACAACAACTCCTATCTTTTTTTTATTTCTCCACTCCTGTATCTCTATCGCAACATTATACTTCCCTGTATCGGCCGGAGTGTCCCAGATCAGGTCCCCGCTAATGGAATCAACTCTTATGAAGTGTGTTGCAGGAGGCAGAGTGTAGTTTTCGATAGGTTTTCCATCTTCTCTGGTACATACTGTCATTTGATATGAAAGACTATCGCCATCAGGATCAAATGCTGCCGGATTATGGATGAATACATATCCAAGTGCTGCTTTATCATAGGGCGGATTTAACAATACCGGAGTGCTGTTCCGTCCCATGGAAGGATTGACGATGAGTGTTGTTGACATTGAAAAAACAACATTCACTGAATTTGGAATATTCAACACCCCGGCATTTCTGTTCGGATCCTGTACTACTATCCTGTAGACTCCCGGACCAGGATATGTGTGAACGATCTTATAGACATTTCTCCTGTAATAGTTTGGGAGAGTTAACATACTTATTCTGGATGCAGTGGAAGTGGTATTATCGCCCCATTCAACCTCAAGTGTTGGCCTGTCGGCAAAACTCAAAGTATAGGTAAAAGTTGTTATTGTGATCTCGTACGATAGATCTGACAGCTGGACATAAGTAATTTCTCCGGCCCTGTTATGGGTTGCATTAAGGTTTATAAAGACCAGTGATACCAATACCAGTAAAAATAACTTCTTTAAGATGAGATTATTCACACTTGTGATCATTTAATTACGAAAGTCTTTTCCGTTAAATCTGATGTTAGTTTTATTCCTTCTTCAAAATCGTTTATTCTTACAATTATCATATTTACCTGATCCTTATAGAGTCCGGTCATTATAAGGTTCTTAACTGTAAGAGTCCTGGGAGTCTTCCCACTGCCATATTCAAGATTCATACTAAGCTCATTATCTTCCAGCACCATCTTTTCCAATTTCCCTTTAAGCACTTTTTCATTTACCTTAATAATTATCCTCTCCTCAAGATACTTCTCCATAATACTTCTTGAGGAGAAGTTGTCAACTGAGAAATCGTTGTTCTCAAGTCTCTTCCCGTCAAGTTTCTGATCAAGAATGAAATCATCTTTATATAATCTTACAAATACCTTAAACGAATCTGTTTCCGGAACGTAGTCAATGCTTGTAATGGTAACATGTACCGGATGAAAAAAAAACCATACAAAAACAAACAGGGTTTTCAGCATAATTATCAAGTCTCATGCCTGATTAAATCATCAAAAATCAGACCAATTGTACCTAATCTGTTATACTAACACGTTCTTTTAAATACTGAACAGATCCGACTTCAATAAATGAAAAGCCTGCTCCTCCCGAAAAGTTACCGGCCAGCACAACCACAATGTCATCATTTTGAAGATTATGAGCTTTTACCAGATCTTTTAGGGCAATATGAATAAACTCATCTACCGTTGTCTTTTTTTCCTGGTAACTTGCATATACTCCATATGAGAGCGCTAGTTCTCTCATCGTGTTGATAGAATAGCTTTGAGCAAGTATCAGATCTATTCCTCTGTACGAAGCCATGTCCCTGATAGTCTTTCCCCCTGTAGTATCAGCAATTATTCCTCTGGCTCCGATTCTGAAGGCTGTTTTAACTGCAACTTTGGCAAGGTAAGCAGATATTTCGCCGGTAACATTCAGATAAGGAATTTCAAGAAATTTCTCCTTGTTTTTTTCAACTTCAAAAGCCACTTTGGTCATTGTTTTTACTGACTCTACAGGATATTTACCTGTTGCCGTTTCGCCACTGAGCATCAACGCATCTGTCTGCGAATAAATTGCACTTGCAATATCGCTTACCTCTGCCCTTGTTGGCCTGGGATTGTTAATCATTGAATGAAGCATCTGGGTAGCTACAATAACCGGTTTCCTGGTGATAATGCATTTGGTGATTATCATCTTCTGGATAACCGGGATTTTTTCATAGGGGATCTCAATTGCAAGATCACCTCTTGCAACCATTATTCCATATACATTATCCAGAATATCATCTAAATTATCAACTCCCTCCTGGTTTTCAATCTTGGCAATCATTTTAATAGAGCTTTGAAAATTATTCAGAACAGACTGAACATCAATAACATCCTGACCGCTTCTGACAAAGGAATGGGCAATAAAATCGACACCATTCGAAGCAGCCATCTCAATAAATCTCCTATCCTTTTCTGTAAGTGATGGCAGGCGGATCTTTGCACCGGGTATGTTAATACTTTTTCTCGAACCCAGAATCCCATCGTTTTCAATCAGACATTCCAGTGCATTTCCTTTCTTTTTCAAAACTTTAAGTTCCAGATCGCCATCATCAATAAGGATGCGTGATCCGAGCGGTATTTCAGTTGCAATTGCTTCATAACTGACACATATTCCTTCAGAAGAAGTTTTTCTTCCCGGATCTCCTATTATATCAATCTTATTGCCTTTTGTGAGTATAATTGGTGTGTCGCAAACTGTTGTGCGAATCTCAGGTCCCTTTGTATCGAGAATAACTGCAATTTTATCCGAGACTTCCCTTGCATTTTTAATTATACGAATTGCTCCCTCTAATTCACAGTGGGCAGAATTGATCCTTATTACATCCATACCAGCTTCATACAATTCCCTTATAAAACCAACGTCACATTTCTTATCCGAGATAGTGGCAACAATCTTTGTTCTTTTCCTGTTCATTCTTTAAAGGATTTTAGTATTACTTAATCCGATAAGTGCCTCTACTGCAAGTCTGTAGCTATCAAGCCCAAAGCCTGAGATGCTGCCTGCACAGCTCCTTCCAATAAGACTGGTATGTCTGAAATCCTCTCGTGCAGAAATATTTGTTATATGAACTTCAATAACAGGGGACTTTACTGCTGAGATAGCATCGCCAATTGAAACTGATGTATGTGAATAACCACCTGCATTCAGAATTATTCCGGCTTCTGAAAAGCCTCTTTTCTGAATCTCATTGATTATCTCTCCTTCAATGTTCGACTGGTAATAGTCAAAAATGATATCAGAATAGCGTGATTTAAGAATAGAAAAATACTCTTCAAAAGACGAATGTCCATACTTTTCAGGCTCTCTCCTGCCAAGAAGGTTCAGATTTGGTCCATTAATAATGGTTATTTTCATTTGATATTTAGTTAATCAGGATAACTGCTCAAATATTTCTTAATATAACGGCAAAAGTAGACAAAAAATATTTAAGGAGTAGAACATTTTATGGTTGTCATACTTTTCATTACTTTGTGATAAAATAAAAGAAGAAGTATAAATGAGTTTAACCTGGAAGCAGTCGATGAGAAATTTTGAAACCTATCTCAGGCTTGAAAAGTCATTATCAGAAAACAGCATAGAGGCCTATCTGAATGATATCCATAAACTTGAAAACTACTTCAAAGAAACCGGAAGTGATATATCACCTGCGATCGTAAGTTATTCCGATCTGAAGGAATTTATTGTCTGGTATATTTCCGGCAATAAGAACACCAGGACACAATCACGAATCCTTTCAGGTATCAGGGCATTTTACAAGTTCCTTCTAATTGAAGGGGAGATTGATGAAAACCCCGCATCTCTGATCGAATCTCCAAAAATAGGATTAAAGTTGCCGGAGGTTCTCTCTATTAATGAGATTGACAGGATGATAACTGAGATTGATCTGAGTAAACCTGAGGGACACAGGAATAAAGCAATTATTGAGACCCTTTACGGATGTGGTCTGCGCGTTTCGGAACTTGTTAATCTCCGCCTTACAGATATTCACTATGGAGAAGGGTTTGTGATTGTAACCGGAAAAGGCAATAAACAGCGACTTGTTCCTGTAAGCGGTAAAGCACTGAAGGAGATAGATATATATAAAAAGGATAGAGAAAAGCTTCCTGTAATATCCGATAATAACGTCCTGTTCCTTAATCGCCGGGGAACCAGACTTTCCAGGGCAATGATATTCACAATAATTAAAGATCTTGGTTCAAAGGCCGGGATAAGGAAGAATATAAGCCCACACACTTTCAGACACTCCTTCGCGACCCATATGATAGAAGCCGGAGCAGATCTAAGGGCAGTTCAGGAGATGCTTGGACATGAATCAATTCTTACAACGGAGATCTATACTCATATTGACAGAAGTTTCCTTCGCGACACCCTTATTATGTTCCACCCCAGGGCATTATAGATGCAATAAATGAGCAATATTCCTGCATACTGGTTATATTTGCACATCCAAACCTATCAAATATTAATATATGGATTATATAAAACAATTTGGAACAGAACTTTTGTTCATTCTGACTGAAATGGCACCATATCTGATGCTTGGATTCATTTTTGCCGGATTATTGCATCTGTTGTTTCCAAAAAAGAGGGTCAGAAAATATATGGGTCAGAACAATTTTAAATCAACCTTTAATGCTGCTTTACTGGGTGTCCCGCTACCTTTATGTTCATGCGGTGTTATACCCACAGGAATCTCCTTTTACAAGCATGGTGCATCTAAGGCTTCAACAGTCTCATTTCTTATCTCCACTCCTCAGACAGGTATAGACTCAATTTTTGTTACCTATTCAATGCTTGGGCTTCCGCTTGCCATAATCCGACCTGTTGTTGCGTTTATCACAGGGCTCTTCGGAGGAATGATCACAAAAAAGATTGATCCTGAGAAAACCGGAAAAGCAGTTGAAAACAATGAAAATGATGATGAGCTGCCAAAAGGCTTCTTTCCTAAGGTTAAAGAGATGTTCAGATATTCATTTATTGATTTTTTACAGGATATATCGAACTGGCTGTTAATCGGACTGCTTATTGCAGCTCTGATATCCGTGGTAGTTCCGGATGATTTTTTTGCTGACAAGATCCCAAATGATTTTCTTGGTATGCTGGCAATCCTTATAATCTCAATACCGGTTTACATCTGTGCCACTGCATCTGTCCCCGTTGCAGCAGTTCTTATGCTAAAAGGTCTCTCCCCCGGCGCCGCCCTGGTGTTGTTAATGGCAGGACCTGCCACTAATGCTGCAACCATTACAATGATTGCAAAAGTGCTTGGTAAAAGATCACTTATAGGTTATCTCGGAGCTATCATCTTAGGGGCTCTGGTTTCAGGTTTCATAATAGACTATTTTCTTCCCGGACAATGGTTCACCGTTTCGGAACATTTCGGACACCTGGGCCATGAGCACGGAATGATGCCGTCATGGCTTAAGTCAGTATCAGCAATTATGCTCTCGATACTAATACTGAACGGATATATTCAAAAATATTTAACAACAAGAAAAATGAATACTTCTGACTATGTACCTGATGGCTTCAACCCGGGAAATCTTAAAACACTTAAGGTGGGAGGCATGACATGTAACCATTGCAAGGAGAATGTTGAAAATAGTGTTAAGTCGGCTCAGGGGGTTGAAGATGTGACTGTTGACCTCACAACAGGCAGGGTGAACATTAAAGGTGATTATATTGATATCGAAAAAATAAAATCAGGAATAATCAGTATCGGCTACAAGATCATTAACGAGGATGCCTCCTGATCAATCCGGTTAAGACAAATTTGTACCCTTAAAGCTCATTGCCTCTGTGGATTTCAGTGCAGCCTGAGCGAGGTTGTCTAATAAAACCTTTTTAACCGCAAAGAACGCAAAGTCATTGCAAAGAACGCAAAGCTAAGATTATGTTTTACATTCCGATAGCTATCGGAACTTTGCGACCTTTGCGATCCCAATAGCTATGGGGACCTTTGCGACCTTAGCGCCTGCCTGCCGGTAGGCAGGGTTAATGGATTTAGCCTTTTAAGACAGCCTCGACGAAGGTCTCTATGTTTTCTCCCGATAAATCGGGACAATTTGTGTAAGTTCTTTTTTCTCATTGGCCATGCTTAACCTGAGAGATTCCGGAAGGTTCTGGTGAGACTTTTTTTATGGGTAAAAATACCTATTTAGCTGGTTTTAAAATTCATTTTAAAATTGTACCTTTGCGGCTCGATTTCGCAAAATCAAATAAACTATAATTATCTCAAATCAATAAACTATGTCACACATCAAAAGAGTCTACTCATTTGGAAATAAAACGGCGGAGGGTAAAGCTGATATGAAAAACCTGCTTGGTGGTAAAGGAGCCAACCTGGCAGAGATGTGCCTCCTGGGCCTGCCTGTTCCTGCAGGTTTTACAATAACCACTGAGGCTTGTAATGAATATTATAAGAATAATTTAACTCTTCCTCCGGAGCTTATGCCTGAAGTATGGAATGCCATGAAAAAAACTGAAGAGGCGATGAAAATGAAGTACGGGGATAAAGAAAATGCCCTTCTGGTCTCATGCCGTTCAGGAGCCCGCAGCTCCATGCCGGGTATGATGGATACTGTATTGAATATAGGACTGTGTTCAGATACCATACCAGGCTTTTTAAAGAAAACCAATAACCCGCGTTTTGTGTGGGATTCATATCGCAGGCTGATTATGATGTATGCAGATGTAGTTATGGAGAAGGCAGAAGGGATTGACCTTGGTGAGGGAAATGGAATAAGGAAACAGCTTGATGAAGTACTTGATGAGTTTAAGAAAGAAAAAGGATATTATTCTGATACTGATATTCCTGCAGAGGAATTGAAAACACTGTCAACTGAATTTAAAAAAATTATAAAAAAGGCTTTTGACAAGCCTTTTCCCGATAACGCAAGAGAACAACTGGAGGGAAGTATCAAAGCTGTTTTCAAGAGCTGGAACGGGAAGAAAGCAGTTTCATACCGACGGATTGAGGGAATACCTGATGATTGGGGGACTGCTGTAAATGTACAGGCAATGGTATTTGGGAATATGGGCGATTCGTCTGCAACCGGTGTTGCCTTTACCCGTAACCCTGCTACCGGCGAGAACCTTTTTTATGGAGAGTGGCTTGTAAATGCCCAGGGAGAGGATGTTGTGGCAGGCATACGCACTCCCAGTCCTCTTAATGATGACACAAAAAACGAACAGAACCAGCATCTACACAGTATGCAGGAGGTTATGCCCGGGACATATAAAGAGCTATCCAAAATCCGTGAAATCCTTGAGAAAGCATTCCATGATATGCTCGATATTGAATTTACCATACAGGAAGGGACTCTTTATATGTTGCAATGCCGTGCCGGTAAAAGAACAGGTACTGCCGCATTGAACATGGCAATGGACATGCTTAGTGAGAAACTTATCGACGAGAAGACAGTTGTTTTGCGTGTCGATCCTACTCAACTCGATGAACTTCTCCATCCAATTTGTGATCCGGTTGCTGAAAAGAGTGTTTACCCCATAGTAAAAGGCCTTCCTGCTGGTCCCGGAGCAGCAGTTGGGCAAGTAGTATTCACTGCCGAGGATGCTGTTACATGGTTCCGCAAAGGACACAAAGTCATTCTTCTTCGTGAAGAGACAAATCCTGAGGATGTTGAAGGGATGCGCGCCGCTGAAGGGATACTTACAGCTCGTGGAGGAATGACATCGCATGCTGCACTGGTTGCCAGGGGTTGGGGAAAATGCTGTATCGTTGGTGCAGGTGGACTTCGTGTAGATGCCAGATCAAAAACAGCAAGAATCAGTGGGTCAGATATAGTTATAAAAGAGGGTGATATTCTTACACTCAATGGTACAAAAGGAAATGTTTATACCGGCGCCATTACACTCATGGATGCAACGGAGAATCCTCGTTTTCAGAAATTTATGACGATTGTTGACAAGTTTCGTAAGCTTGGTGTTCGCACCAACGCTGAGACGCCTGAAGACGCAGTTGTGGCACGTAATTACGGTGCCGAAGGTATTGGCCTGTTCCGTACAGAGCATATGTTTTATGGAATTGGCTCAGAGGAGCCTTTGTTCCTTCTCCGGAAAATGATCCTGAGTGCTAATGAAATTGAACGCCGCAAAGCCCTCGACCAGTTATTCGAGTATGTTAAAAAAGATATGAAGGAGACTATGGCAGCTATGGATGGATTACCAGTCACATTCAGACTTCTTGATCCTCCTCTTCATGAATTCGTACCTCAGGGTGCAGAAAAACAGGAAGAGCTGGCAATAGCTCTTGGAATCCTTAAAGATGATGTTGCCAAACGGGGTGAATCACTTCATGAATCAAATCCGATGATGGGTCACCGTGGCGTGCGGCTGGGTATTACTTTCCCTGAGATTTCAGAGATGCAGATCCGTGCAATATTTGAATCATCCCTGGAGCTTATCAGTGAAGGTAAAGATCCTCATCCTGAGATTATGGTACCTGTTACTTCTGAACCAGGAGAACTTGATTTTACAAAAAGAGTTGTGGATAAAGTATACGCTGAGGTATGCAAGAAATTCAACATCAGTAAGATTGATTACAAGTATGGTACAATGATTGAAATACCACGTGCTTGTCTCCTGGCAGACAGGATGGCTAAAACAGCGGAGTTCTTCTCGTTTGGCACCAACGATCTTACACAGATGACCTTTGGCTTCAGCCGTGATGATACCGGCGGATTCCTTCACGATTATCTTGATAAAAATATCCTTCCTTCTGACCCGTTCCAGACTATCGACCAGGATGGTGTTGGTCAACTTATCAAAATGGCGGTTGAAAAAGGTCGTTCCACAAGACCTGAGCTTAAAGTTGGTATCTGTGGTGAACAGGGTGGAGATCCTGCCTCAGTTGAGTTTTGTTTCAAAGCAGGCTTAACCTATGTCAGCTGTTCTCCGTTCAGAGTTCCTATAGCAAGACTGGCTGCTGCACAGGCTTCGATAAAATTTGGTAAATAGTAACCCTGCTTAATGACAAAAAGCAGAGACACGCTTTATATATATAGTAGAGACGCGCAAATTGCACGTCTCTACTTTTTTCATGGCTGCCAGGACTTCCCGGAAAAACAAATTCAAATCATTCTTATAACCACAAGACCTTTCAGTTATCAATTACCCTATTCTATAAATCGATTTTCCTATTAAAAAGATTTAGCATTTTTTTTCAATATATTAATAATATGTATCTCTATTTTTGGTTTATTTGTTAAATATTTAATTGACATTAATCTATAAAAACAGAATAGTTATGACCAGTAATGAAAAATTGAAAGAATGGGTAAAAGAATGGGCAGATCTGTGTCAACCGGATAAGGTTCATTGGTGTGATGGTTCCGAAGAGGAGAATCAGAAGTTGCTTGACCAGATGGTAAAAAGCGGTATGGCCATAAAACTCAATGAGAAAAAACGTCCGGGAAGCTACTATTTTCAGAGCGATCCCAGTGATGTTGCACGAGTTGAGAATCGAACCTTTATCTGCTCTGCAAAAAAGGATGATGCAGGTCCGACAAATAACTGGAGCGATCCACAGGAGATGAAAACAACCCTTCGTTCAATGTATAAAGGATGCATGACAGGTCGTACTTTGTATGTTATTCCTTTTAGCATGGGCCCACTCGGTTCAAAAATTGCTCACATTGGAATTCAAATTACTGATTCACCTTATGTAGTTGTTAACATGCGTATTATGACCCGTATGGGGAAAGCAGTTCTGGATGTTCTGGGGAATGATGATTTTATTCCATGTATTCACTCTGTAGGAGCACCCCTTAAACCAGGCGAAGAGGATAAAAAATGGCCCTGTGCCCCTATCGAAAGTAAATATATCTCCCATTTTCCCGATACAAATGAAATATGGTCATTTGGAAGCGGTTACGGTGGCAATGCCCTCCTTGGCAAGAAATGCCTTGCCTTACGCATTGCTACAAATATGGCAAGGAGAGAGGGATGGATGGCCGAACATATGCTGATAATGGGAATTACTAACCCCAAAGGTGTGAAGAAATATTTCGCTGCAGCATTTCCAAGTGCCTGCGGCAAAACCAACCTTGCCATGTTAATACCTACCATTCCCGGATGGAAAGTCGAATGTGTGGGAGATGATATAGCCTGGATGAAATTTGGAGCTGATGGTCGTCTATATGCTATAAACCCGGAAGCTGGATTTTTTGGTGTTGCGCCTTTCACTTCTATGGAGACCAATCCCAACGCTATGCTCTCATGTGCAAAGAATACAATGTTCACCAATACCGGTCTTACTCCAGATGGAGATGTATGGTGGGAAGGAATTGGCTATGATATTCCTGCGGGTACCATTACATGGACAAATGAAAAATATGATGCAGCCTCAGGAAAGCCCGCATCTCACCCAAATGCCCGTTTTACAGCACCTGCTAAACAGTGTCCTGTAATCGACAGCGATTGGGAAAATCCGGCCGGAGTTCCTATATCAGCTATCATGTTCGGGGGTCGCCGTCCGGGAACACTCCCGCTTGTATACCAGTCTTTCGACTGGAACCATGGTGTTTTTATAGGATCAGTAGTTGGTTCCGAAGTAACTGCTGCAGCTATCGGACTTAAAGCAGGTGTACGTCGCGATCCATTTGCAATGTTACCTTTCTGCGGATATCACATGGGAGATTATTTTGGCCATTGGTTAAAGATAGGAGAAACTGCTCCTGATAAGAATAAACTTCCTAAACTATTCAACGTCAATTGGTTCCGCAAGAACAGCGAAGGAAAATTCCTGTGGCCCGGTTATGGAGATAATATCCGTGTGCTGAAATGGATATTCGAACGCACCGATAATGCTGATATTGCAAAGGAAACCGCAATTGGTTATGTTCCAAAAGAAGGTAGTATTGATATCTCAGGGCTGAACAATGTTGCAGCTAATATTCCTGAACTGATAAATGTCGATAAAAAGGAGTGGCTTGCAGAACTTGAACTGATTAATGAGCATTATGCCAATTTCGGTGACAGACTACCTGCCGAGATGAAAAAACAACACAAAGGCCTTACAGATCGTTTGAATAAAGCATAATAAAATACTTTACACCGGGTATTTTAAATAGTAATGTTTTGAAATGAATATTCTGAACACGATATTGACGTTTGTCCTGGCTTATCTGCTTGGATCAATACCTACTGCAGTCTGGGTAGGGAGAAAATTCCACAATATAGATGTGAGGGAACATGGAAGCGGGAATGCAGGCGCCACAAACGTAATCAGGGTACTGGGCTGGGCAACGGGTATTCCGGTTATGATTATAGATGTATCCAAAGGGTGGCTGGCAACTATGCTTCCACTCTTTTTTCATCTTGCTGACCATGGAACTCCCATGCTGATAAATTTGCAGATCCTTACGGGAGTATTAGCTATTGTCGGACACATCTTCCCTCTTTTCGCAGGTTTCAGGGGAGGAAAGGGAGTTGCAGCTGTTTTTGGTGTCCTGCTCGCATTGCAGCCACTTCTTACTTTATGTTGCTTCGGAGTATTCCTTGTTGTGCTTTTAATTACCGGGATAGTGTCGGTATCTTCCATGGTTACCGGAATTGCTTTTCCGGTATTACTTTTTCTTGTATTTGATTCACCATCAGTTATTTTTAAAATATTTTCAATATTCGTTGCAATTGCCCTGTTAGTTACTCACAGAAAAAACATTGGAAGACTCCTGCAAGGCGAGGAAAAGAAACTGATAATGTTGGGCAAAAAGAAGAAATGAGAATAAGTCAGAAGTCAGAAGTCAGAAGACTGAAGAATTTTACAGACTTCTAACTAGAATTGTTCCAGAAGCTGAATGCGTTTGCTTATTGGCGGGTGTGTTGCAAACATTGATGATAACGAAAAACCTGACTTCTCCTCCTTAACCTGAGGGTTCTCAATAAACATCTGAGCCACATCTTTCCTTTTAACCGCCTCAATTGTCGGGTCGGACGAAATTTTTCGGAGAGCTGATGCAAGTGCCCGGGGCCTTCTTGTCAGTTCCGCAGATCCTGCATCAGCAAGGTATTCACGCTTCCTCGATAAGGCAAACCTGAAAAGGGAAGCAATTAAATAGCCGACAAGAGCAAGCAAAAGAGCTATTATTATCCCGGCTCCTCCCTTCTTATCTCTTCCAATCCTTCCAAACCGCATCGATCTTAACAGTGCTTCTGATACAAAGGCAAAGATCCCTACAAATACTATTGAGATTATCAGTAATCTCACATCCCTGTTCTTTATATGAGTAAGCTCGTGGGCAATAACTGCCTCAAGTTCTTCATCATTTAGCTTATCAATTATTCCCCTGGACAGGGAGACAGTAAAAGTCCTGTTATCGAGTCCGCTGGCAAAAGCATTTAATGAATCATCTTCAATGATATTGATTTTCGGCATTGTCATCCCGGAGGATATACAGAGATTCTCAACTAGATTGTAGACTCTTTTATTTTCGGTTCGGGCAAGAGGTTTCGAATCGGTAGCAGCATTTATCATTGAAGAGTGTGAAAACCATGCTACTGTAAACCAGATAATTACTCCAACAATAATAAAAGGTGTTGTTGTCAGAAAACTATTATTTATCTGGTTGATACTCCTCCCTCCTTCTACCGTAAATGAAGAGAAGAAAAAGAATAACCATGTCAATCCAAAGAAGATTATTGGAAACATGACCAGCAACAATACAGAATTTCTATTATTCTTCCATATCTGGCTCTGCAAACCAAAATAACTCATATGGTCAGAATTTGATCTTTGGAGGCTCTTCTGCTGCAGCACGCTGATCCCCAAGCTCAAACATCGCCTCACGTTTAAAGTTAAAGAGTGTTGCTATCAGATTGGAAGGGAACATTTCTGTTGCTACATTAAGCTCCTTTGTTGCTGAATTAAAGAATCTGCGGGCAGCGGCTATCTTGTTTTCGATATCCGATATCTCGTTCTGAAGATCAAGGAAGTTTTGACTTGCCTTCAGATCAGGATAGGCTTCAACTGAAATTTTCAGACCATCAAGAGCAGTTGACAATCTGTTTTCAGCAGCTATCTTGTCATTAATGGTTGTTGCCTTCATTGCATTGGATCTTGCTTCCGTAATCTCAGTAAGCACTCCCTTCTCATGACCCATGTAACCTTTAACCGATTCAACCAGCTGCGGTATAAGGTCGTGCCTTTGCTTCAGCTGCACATCAACATCAGCAAAAGCCTGCTCCCTGTTGTTTCTCAGCTTAACAAGCCTGTTATACAACGAAATAACCATCAGTACAACCAGAACAATGATAGCCAGTAGAATTAATCCTATTATCATATTGTCATTTTTAAGTTATTTTTTTAATCTGTATATGGTATAAAATCAGGAATAAAGATAGATATTTTTACTATATTTATCTGTTGTACTAAATCCAAATATTAATTTCTAAGCATATATAAATAACCCTGATTGATATGGAAAAGAGTTTAAAAGGAACGATGACTGAAAAGAACCTGTTGAAGGCCTTTGCCGGTGAGTCACAGGCAAAGAACAGGTATGAATTTGCTGCTAAGGTTGCAAAAGAGGAGGGTTACGAACAAATAGCCGGTATTTTTCTCGAAACAGCACTCCAGGAGCAGCAACATGCCAAAAGATTCTTCAGGTTTCTGGAAGGTGGTATGGTTGAGATAACTGCATCTTATCCTGCCGGTAAAACTGATACTACAAAAGATAATCTGTTAGCAGCCGCTGAAGGAGAACACGAGGAGTGGACTGATCTTTACCCTGCGTTTGCAAAGATTGCAGAGGAAGAGGGATTTAAAAACATTTCAACTGCATTTAAAGCTATCGCTGCTGCAGAAAAAGGACATGAAGATCGTTACAGGAAGCTTCTCGAAAATGTTATGAAGGATAGAGTATTCGAGCGTGACGAAAAGGTTTTCTGGTATTGCAGGAAGTGCGGATATATTCATTTTGGTACGAAACCACTTAAAAACTGTCCGGCCTGCCTCCATCCTGAAAGTTATTTTGAATTGCTGGCTAATAACTATTAGTTTATGGTTGATGCAGAAGGAATGCTGGCACTGATTGTCAACAGGCAGAGTGATAGAAAATATAGTGACAAACCCATTGAGAATGAGAAGCTGGATAGAATAATCGAAGCAGGCAGAATGGCCCCTTCTGCCTGTAACGCTCAGCCATGGAAATTTATAGTTGTCACTGAACCTGATCTGATTCAGAAAATTTCGGTAGCTGCCTCTGCAAAGTTACTGGGTATGAACAGCTTTGTGGGCCAGGCACCTGTACATCTGATCGTGGTCAGGGAACATCCTAATTTTTCATCCAGGATTGGAGGCACAATAAAGAAAAAGGATTACTCACTTATAGATATAGGTATTGCTTCAGAAAATATTTGTCTGCAGGCTGAGGCGGAAGGTATCGGATCCTGTATGATCGGGTGGTTTGATGAGAGGATGATAAGGACAATACTTGGAATCCCCAGGTCAAAACGGGTGGAACTGATAATTACTTTAGGTTATTCGTTAAGTGAAAAGAGGGTGAAGAAGAGGAAACAGGCCAGGGCGACAGTTTCGTATAATAAGTATTGATTTTTTGCACGCACCCGCTGGTTTTTTGTCCCACAAATAGTAGTACAGCAGTTGCATGCAACGTCTCTACTACTATTTTAACCTCTCCAATGCCCCTTTTATTCTCTTAACAGCTTCAACAAGCAGATCATCTGAAGTTGCATAAGATATTCTGATACAGTCCGGTGCCCCGAAAGCATCTCCTCCAACAACAGCTACCTGGGCTTTGTCGAGAAGCCAGAGTGCAAGGTCATCAGCTGTTGCGATTTTCACCCCACCATCTGATTTTCCTAAATAGTAGCTTATATCTGGCATAACATAAAATGCGCCCTCAGGAATTGTCACTTTAAGCCCTTTTATCTCTTTTAACAGATCACAGATCAGGTTGCGCCTGCGCAGAAAGGCTTCTTTCATCTTTTTATGTGAGTCACCCGATCCCTCAACTGCTGCCAGAGCTGCACGCTGAGCAATCGATGATACGCCGGAGGTGAACTGTCCCTGCAATTTATTACATGCTTTTGCGATCCAGAGTGGAGCTCCAATATATCCTATCCTCCATCCTGTCATTGCAAATGCTTTTGATACGCCATTTACAGTGATTACCCTGTCGGCAATAAAATCGAAAGAAGCCATACTAACATGCTCACCATCAAATATTATATGCTCATAGATCTCATCTGACATTATAAATAGTCCCTCGTGCTTTTCAACTATTCTTGCAATCTTTTCCATCTCGTCATGGCTATATACCATACCGGTTGGATTGGAGGGAGAATTGAAGATAATTAATCTTGTTTTTTTTGTAATGGCAGCCTCAAGCTGTTCCGGTCTCACCTTGAAATCATTCTCAATTGATGCTGAAACAACAACCGGCTTCCCTCGTGCAAGAATAACCTGATCATAATAGCTGACCCAGTATGGTGCAAGAATAATGACCTCTTCACCAGGATTTACAATTGATAATATTACATTAATCAATGAGTGCTTTCCGCCTGCAGATACTATTATCTGCTCCGGAGAATAACTGAGTCCATTCTCCTCTTTGAATTTCCTGGCTATTGCAATCCTGAGATCCTGATAGCCCGGTACGGGAGGATACTTGGAATAATTATCATCAACTGCTTTCTTGGCTGCCTCCTTTATGTGATCAGGTGTATTGAAATCCGGTTCACCCAGACTCAGGCTGATTATATCAAGCCCTTTAGCTTTTAACTCCCTGCTCTTCTGAGCCATAGCAAGTGTTGCAGATTCCGATAATGAATTAACTAAGTCTGATAAATATTCCATAATGCAGATAATAAAGTATTCAAGAAAAGAGTCAAAAAGGACCGTGTCAAATGTATGAAGTTAAATTGAAAAATAAAAAAAGAAACCTTAAGTTTGTATGTTAATCTAATATATAATCGAGATGGAAATTGTTGCAGATATTCTGAAAATAACTATTCCGGCACTATTAGTTTTTTTTACAGCCTGGGTACTTCTCAGGAATATGATCAGGAACGATCAGGATAAACGAAGGCAGGAGCTTATTCTTCAGAATAGCCGGACAGTTACTCCGATAAAACTGCAGGCTTATGAACGAATTATACTATTTCTTGAAAGGATCTCTCTGGAATCGCTACTGGTGAGAGTCAGCACTTCTGAGATGACTGCTGCACAACTTCACACAACACTCCTGAGTACTATCCGAAGTGAATTCGAGCATAACCTTTCACAACAAATCTATATGAGCCAGCAAGCGTGGGAAGTGGTAAGGAATGCACGCTCCAATACTATTAAAATTATTAACAATGAAGTCGAGAAGATGCCAGCCAATTCATCTGGTATGGCATTAAGCAAGCAACTCCTGGAGAGGATCATGGAACTCGATAAGGAGCCTACCAGGGCGGCAATTGAATATATAAAGGGAGAAATTTCCAGAATATTATAACCCCCTTTTACAACAGCTCCACACTCCTCTTAACAAACGTGCTCAGCTCTTCCCCGCGCAGCATATTATTTGCAAGCAGTGCCAGATCAATAAGTTGTTTGACTACCTTGTGATCAGCACCAAATGATTCCAGTATATTTTTCCTGTCATTTTCTACATCAGAGAGCTCTTTACGTAGTTTTTCAAGATCATCCTTCTCCACCTGGCTGATCTCCTCAGCTTTTTTATTCTTATGCTCTTTTTCCATGAAGGCAACCTCCTCCTTAAGCCTGTTCCTTGTGGAATTGTTTTCAGTCAGCTTATCCCCTTCGCTGGCCTGAAGTTCGTCAGAAATTTTACTTATAATCTGATGATTTGGATTAACTACCAGGTTGAAGCTGTCGGGAAGTTCTCCATAAAAATTCATCCCCCCGCCAATTTGCGACATATCCTTCATTCTGCGCATAAATTCCGATTGAGTTATTGTAACCGGAGCATCATTTTCTTCGAGAGTTTCAAATACAACATTATAAATCTCCTTTGATTTTACTCTTACTGTAAATACATGCTTAAGATCATCCTTCTGCTCATCTGTTAATTTAGATTCACGCGATTCTTCTTTCTGAATAAGCTTATCAACAACATCTGAATCGACCCTTACAAATCTTGAATCCTTCAATTTTGATTCGAGATGATTGATAAGGTGAACATCAAGCTGCCCATCCAGAACCAGAACATCATAACCTTTGTTTTTCGCTTTATCAATGTAGGAGAATTGATCTGTTTTATTTGTTGAATAGAGATAAATAAGTGTGTTGTTCTTGTCAGTCTGGTTCTGCTTTATTATTTTCTCATACTCTTCAAATGTAAAGTATTTATCATCTGAATTCTTAAATAATGCAAATTTTGAAGCTTTTTCATAAAACTTCTCTTCAGTTATCATTCCATATACGATGAATAATTTCAGATTATCCCATTTTTTCTCAAACTCTTCCCTGTTTTTCTTGAAAATATCATTAAGTCTGTCGGCAACTTTTTTGGTAATATGACTCGATATTTTCTTTACATTGGAATCGCTTTGCAGGTAACTTCTTGAAACATTCAGAGGTATGTCGGGTGAATCGATAACCCCATGAAGGAGGGTAAGAAACTCAGGGACAATGCCTTCAACTGAATCTGTAACAAAAACCTGGTTACAGTACAACTGGATCTTGTTCTTCTGGATCTCTATATTACTTTTGATTTTTGGAAAATATAATATCCCGGTTAATTTAAACGGATAATCAACATTCAGGTGTATATTAAAAAGTGGCTCCTCCGCTGCTGGATAGAGTTCCCTGTAAAACTTAAGGTAATCCTCATCTTTCAGATCAGCCGGCTTAAGCGTCCATGCCGGTTTGGTATTATTTATTATTTTGTCTTTTCCTTTCTCAACATACTTATCCTCCTTCCACTCCTTTTCCTGTCCGAAGGCAATTTCTATCGGTAAAAACTTACAATATTTCTTCAGAAGTTGTTCGATCCTGTTCTCTTCAAGAAACTCTTTCGAATCCTTATCTATATATAATATGACATCAGTTCCCCTCTGCTCTCTCTCAACATCCTCAATTGAAAATTCAGGGCTTCCGTCACAGCTCCATCTAACTGCCTGTGCCCCTTCCTGATATGACCTGGTTATTACTTCAACCCTGTCAGATACCATAAATGAGGAGTAAAATCCAAGGCCAAAATGTCCTATAATGGCATTTGTCTGCTCTTTATACTTATCTAGAAAATCGTTAGCACTCGAGAAAGCTATCTGGTTAAGGTATTTATCAAGCTCTTCCCTCGTCATTCCGATGCCATTATCAGATACTTTTATCGTTTTTTTCTTTTTGTCTACAGATACCCGAATGGTTGTATCACCCATATCGCCTTTATAATCTCCTGCAGAAACCATTGTTTTAAGTTTCTGTGTTGCATCTACAGCATTTGAAATAAGCTCACGCAGGAAAATTTCGTGATCTGAATAGAGAAATTTCTTAATAATCGGGAAAATGTTTTCAGTAGTTACTCCAATCTTTCCTGTTTGCATATCTTATAGTTTTTTATTAAACATTTATATTCTGCCCATCACTTTCAAAAGATGTGCCGTTTGTTATCAACTGACAAATAGTCACCTAATATTTTATTCTGCGAAAATCTGGGAGACCTGCCTTCGCAAATGCTTCGGCAGACAGGTCAGCGGGCAAATTAATATATAGATTTCCCGCAGATATCGCAGATCGACGCAGATTTAGTGCAATTTGATTTAGAAATACTGAGGTAGTTTCAACCTGGCAAAAATGATCAATAATATACAGGCGATAAGGAATGTCAGGAGTAGATAGAATGATAAGTTCCTTCGTTTTCTAAAGATGGTTATATTATGTTCACTTAACAGCTTTTTTACTATATTATGTATTCGAAGGACTGAATTAGTATTTTTTGGAATATATGCATCAACGTTAAACTTTATCGACTGTTTTATATCATCCATCTTCTCAGGGGGCCCAAGAATAATAATTCCGGTACTGTGATCGATTTGCTTAATATCCCGTGTAAGCTCATCCAGCATCCCAAGCTGTTCAGTAGTATCATGCGCTCCTAAAATTGTAATTTTGCAGAATTTATGCTCTTTTTCTTCTGTCAGATTATCAATTAATTCTTCCCGGGTAGTGAACGATAATACCTTATAGCGTTTTTCATCAGCAAACCTTTTCCTGACATCCTCAGTGAAACTTCTGAAGTCGTCGTAACAGAAAATATAAGTTTTAATATTCTTTGTCATATTTAATTGTAGTAAAGATACCTGTTATTTATTTCTCGCTTCAACATTAACTATCAATTTCCAAAATCCATTCTCAAAATTGTATGCATCGTAAGAATAATCAGGACCATAATACTGCCGGTCATCTTTCCTGTCCGGTGAAAATGGAACCAGGTGGTCAAATACAATTGACTTAACGGAGCTGAATCTTAATGACATCATTCCGTTAGAGGCATATTCAAAAATATCCCTGAATCTGATATCAGTGCCCGTTGAAAACCATCTCTTCCCAAATATGATTGAATCTTCGTCTGTAAAACTAACCACATCAATTATTTTTCTTGAAATGAGCAGGTTACCATAATCAATTCCCAACAAAACGTACAATTTTTCACCATCAATTATATATGGTCTCAGGTCATAATACAAAGCGCCATACCAGTTCTGACCGGTATAGGTTGTATCGGTTCTTATGGGTTCTTCCTTATATGAAGTCATTAACCGGCTAATCCTCCTTTTCTTGTCCGGTCCCTCTCTCCTTATCAGGTAGCAATAATATCTGCCGGGACTACTTTTCAGGACCAGATTCCATGTAATAATTTTAATAAGAGAATCTGAAGATGTGATCTGACCAAGGTATTTCAGATTTGGGAACCTGTGGTTAAATACTGTATCAGACATTACATAACCTTCGATAATCATCCTGATGGAATCATTTATGTGAATACGGTCATTATCGTCATAATTATTAACAAGTCTGCCATATAGCTTTTCAAGCACAACAGAAACCGGCTCCGGGTTATTTTGTCCGGAGGAGACAGTTGCAGTAAAACAGGCAAATAATATCAGCGATAATAATTTACGGCTCATCTCAGTATAACATTTTTCATAGCATCATCAAGAAGAATTTTCAGCTGCCGGCATGCCTGTGAAATCTCATTTTCACTTATTATAAGCGGAGGAGCTATCCTGAAAGCATCATTACAGAAGAGAAAATAATCAAGAATCAGGCCATAATCAGGTGCATGATTGATAACATACTTAATATATTCTTTATCAATTAGTTGCACTGCCAGCAAAAGACCCTCTCCCCTAATCTGTGAAATCAGGGGGTGCTGAAGCTCTTTTTTGAACTGATCTGACCTGGAGTTACATGACTTCAGAAGATTCTCTTCAACGATTACATTAAGGGATGCCAGGCCTGCAGCGCAGCACACCGGATGGCCTCCAAATGTTGTAATATGTCCAAGTGGAGGATTTGAGACGAGAGAAGACATAATCTCACCTGAAGATATGAATGCTCCAAGAGGCATTCCTCCCCCGAGAGCTTTGGCAAGGAGAAGTATATCGGGGATTACATCGTATCTTTCAAGAGCAAACAGATATCCTGTTCTTCCAAAACCTGTCTGAATTTCATCGAATATCAGCAACGCTCCTGTCTGGTCGCATCTATTCCTGATCTTTTTGAGGAATCCATTTTCAGGACAGATCACACCTGCCTCGCCCTGAACCGGCTCAACAATTACACATGCTGTATTATTATCGATTGAATCAAGCGAATGTTCGTTATTAAAATCAATCTGAAAAGTATCGGGTAATAATGGTCTGAAGGCATTTCTGTATATTTCACTGCCCTGAATACTCAATGCTCCGTGGGTGCTCCCATGGTATGAATTATTGAAAGAGATAATTCTGCTTCTGTTTGTAACTCTTTTGGCCAGTTTCAGAGCTCCTTCAACCGCTTCGCTTCCTGAATTCACAAAATAGACGGAACTTAATTGCTCCGGAAGAAATCCTGCTAACCTTTCAGCGTATTTAACCTGGGGATTCTGAATAATCTCACCGTAAACCATCAGATGCATATATAAATCAATCTGGGCTTTGACTGCATCAATCACTTTTGGGTGCCGATGCCCTGTATTACTTACTGAAACACCGGAAATCAGATCGAGATATTTCTCACCTTGTGAACCATACATATATACTCCTTCCGCTCTGACAATTTCGAGCATTAAAGGTGCATTTGAAGTTTGTCCAAGATGCAGGAGGAAGAGTTGACGGTTAGTAAGCATGAGAAGAGATAGAAATTATCTGGCCATCACGTTTATATCATTCAGAAGAGAATCTCTGAATGATTTACCTACCGGGATACTTTTCAGAGAACCTGCCACATTCAGATCGAGAGTATTCTCTTTAATGGTTTGTATCATGCTCTTGTTAACAATAAAAGATCTGTGAACCCGTATAAAAACAGATGAAGGTAATTGAGACTCAATGGCTTTCATGGTAAAATGGATAGTAAATTTATCATCATTAGTATTCAGGGTAACATAATTTTCAAGAGCTTCTATATATATAATATCATTAAGTTTAAGTTTTACCAGTGAGGATCCCTTCTTGATAAAGATCTCTTCATCTCCGTTATTTGTCTGTTCCTTATGTGAGAAGTATCTGATAGTTTTATCAATAGCTTTACAGAACCGACCATAGGAAACCGGTTTAAGCAGATAATCAACTACATTAAAGTCGAATGCTTTCAAGGCATACTCTTCTGCAGATGATACTATAATAATATTTGGAGGATGGTCCAGACTGCCAATAAAGTCAAATCCATCCATTTCCGGCATTTGTATATCAAGGATGACAAGATCTATGTCGTGACGTTCTGTAAGAATATTCCTGGCCTCAATAGAATCGTTGAAACAACCTGCCAGGTTAAGGGAGGCAGATTTATTTACAAACCCTTCAAGCAATTTACAACTCAGCTTATCATCATCAACAATAATGCAGTTCATGGTCTACTGTTTAGGCAGGGATATTCGGGCTAAAAATAGTAAAAAACATTTATAATTTTTAAGATTCAGATTAAAGTTGAAATTCTTTTACCAATTAATATGGCAATGATAGTTAATTTATAAATACTTAAGCTGATTCAAAGATAAAAGAGATAAAAAAAAGGGGTGTAAAAACACCCCTAAACAATCTCAACCAGTTAAGATTAAAGACCTTTGTTAAGAGCGGGAGCTGCTTTGAATTTTACAACCTTTTTTGCAGGAACATTAAGTTTCGCACCAGTACGTGGATTGCGAACTACTCTTGCACTTCTTTTGTCAACTTTGAATGTACCCATGCCAGGAAGCTGAATCCTGCTGCCTTTTTTCATAGCTTGTCCGAAAGCTCCAACAAATGAGTTTAAAGCTTTGCCTGCATCTTTGATAGAAAGACCTGCATCTGCAGCAATTGCATTAACTAATTCTTTTTTTGTCATAATGAAAGATTTAAAGGTTTGACCAATCTTACTAATTGAATACAAATTTATCTTTTTTAAATTCATATGCAAATTTATTTTTCCTATTTTCCACAAATAGTGCCACTTTTAGGTTAAAAAGGGCATTTTTTTTGATAAAAGATATATTTTGTACAAAATATCGCAAGTGCTCACTGTTCTTCATCTGCAGATAGAAAGTAAATATATTTTGTTCACATTCTGTTGATAAAAATTATAACTTATTGATTTTCAACTACTTTGTCAATTTTGTTTAAAAAATTCTCAAAAATTAAAAAAAGATTATCTTTGCGGCTCCGCCGTCGCTAACATCGTCACTCCCTTATGATGATCGAAGGATGCTATGGCGGATGAAAGGAGAAATGGTCCCGAGTACTCGGGATGGACGCCGTGGTGTCTCGTCCCGATAGCTAATGGGAGCTATCGGGAGCGGCTTAGAAGGTATAAAAGTATGGAGAAATGGCAGAGTGGTCGAATGCGGCGGTCTTGAAAACCGTTGTACGCTCACGCGTACCGGGGGTTCGAATCCCTCTTTCTCCGCCAAAGCCAGAGAAAACCAACCGCCACATGGCGGTTGGTTTTTTTGTTTTCTGTAAGGCTGAGCTGTGCTTGCAAAAGCGAAGACTTAAAAGAAAACAAAATAAACACGAAGTGTTTCTCTGGCTTTGAAGCTCTCCCCGAAGGGATCACGACTTACCGTCCGCCGGCTTGCGGACGGTGAGTCGTAATCCCGAACCAGGCTAGGTTGGCTCAAGAAAACCATTCTTCCTCAAGGCATTTGGAGAAAACGTAGAGGAGTTTAAAGAGATATTATTATTACCCGAGGATTATATTATTAATAGAAATCTGAATATTGAAGATGGGCAGAGGGAAAAACTTAATTTGATGTTCAATTCAATTACAGAGCTTGAAAAAAACTTAATCCTTGAAGAAATTTCAACGAACAATTTTAAGGACAAGGATTCCAAGTTTACAGATGAGACAATAAAACCTACCAGCCAGGACGATTATAAGCAGTAACAAATCTGCGGCCGCCCACAACAATGGTTGCATCTCCGTTCTGTGCATTCTCCTTTGTAAGTGTATAACGTGAGGTTTTACCTGTTGTCTGTGAAACAGAAACAAGAGTCAATCCATCTGTTTTCCAGGTACCACGATCGGAGTTCTGGTTAGCTGCACCTCCATAAGTAGATTGATCGGCAGTATAGGCCGATCTACTGGCTGAATAATAATAAACATACGAACCGTCTGCATTCAATGTTATACATTCCTCGATACTTGATCCGCCACCGGAATAACTATTGTAATTGCTTGATACAATGCACCATTTGCCTACAAGTATTGGATCCACTTTGTCTGATTTTAGTGCAGAAGTCTTTGTATATGAGGCAGAATTGGCGTTTTGCGAAAGTGTTAATTGATTACCTGTGAGAATGTATGTGAAAACTGTAGAACCATCATTACCAACAATATTAATTGAATTTCCAGAAGTAGAATACTGATAAGAAGTACCATTATAAATCAAATTCCCTTCCGGATAAAAGATTAATTTTCCCTGTTGTCCATCCCATATTCCCTGTAGACCTGAACCACTACTTCCTGCCAGGTTGTTGTTATTACCTGTCATATTATTCATATCTCTGGTTTGTGATGCATTATTATTAACAGAAGCATTATTTGTCTGATTGAAATTCTGGTTAACCGGAACGTCATTTTCACCAGGGGAACCTGGCCGGGTAAAAGAAATTGGCATCTGCATGCCTCCTCCAGAAAGTATCAAGGTTGTCTTTGTCAGCTGGTAGCTATATACAGTTGGTTGCACCCCATCGTCAATAAATAGTTTACCGTCCTGTGTCCTGTATTTTATCGTCATACCCTGAAATTCACCGCTCCCATTCTCCAATAAAAGCAATGTAATTGGAAAGTTGCCCGCGTTGAATGTCCACGTTCCTGTAATTGATTGTGCCTGTGTAGCAATAAAAGTATAATAAAGACAGGAAATTGAGAGTAAAAAAATCTTCATGATGTAAATGTTAAATTTGTACTAACATTAATGTCACTTTTAAACATATCAAAAAGTTAATAAAAGTCCGATCATTTCGCCTTGTTGCTGTCATAGTTCTTAAAATTAATCAGACTTAATTTGTAATTCAAATTATTACCAGCTATTTAGGGGGTTAAGACAAAATCAAAAATATGAATTTAAAACAATTTAGAAGTTTTTTTGTTCTGAATAATTTTACATAAGATTTTGGGTTAATTTTCATCCTGAATAGTTTTTGATGTGACAAGCTATTTCAGGACGAGACAAAGTACCACTTTTACCTGTTGTGCGATATTCCAAGGGTATTCCAAGGACATGTCAGGTTAAATGTCTCTATACTTATCCCTCATATAGAAAAAGATCATTTGATTTTAGGCGTGTTGTCCCATTTCGTCAACTTCCAGCCACTAATTACTCCTTCATTTTCGCAATCTGGACAATACCAATGAATCTCTTCATTCTTAGGCATAAATGCTGTTTTAATCAATCCGTGGCATCCTTTTTCAAAACATCTGACATCGGTTGTTGTTAATGTGTGAGGAAGGTTTATGGTGGTAATATCTATAATCTGTGATAAGAAGCCTATAAGTTCTCTGACTTCTTTGGGCATCTCTTTAGACATTTTTTCCGAAGCATCTAGAAGGTGTTGGATATTGGTTATGTACATTCTGAATATCGTTTGTTCTATGATAAGATTATTGACGACTATGAAGGTATGCACTCAATTTATTCATCTTCCTTCGTCACGATATATCTTGTTGTTAAATAGTCAAGCCACTTCTTGTATTTATCATCAGGGCAATGTTTAATACATGCATCAAAGAAGTCTTCATAGGTTAAAGGCATGAATTTGTTATCATTATCAACAAGTAGGTCTATATATTCTTTACCTGTCTTAACGAAGTGCTGATTACCTTTAGGAAATAATGTCATTGATGTGAAATACTTGAATTTTTCACTATCAGTAATCAAGATGCTTTCGCCAAGTAAATGATTTCTCCAAACTTGCCGGAATTTATCGTTTGGCAAAACATAAATTGCTCCTGGTTTATATAATTTGCAACGTTCTGATATAGAATAATATTTCGAGGTTTTGTCAATGATGTTTTTTTCTTGTGTTGACTTTCCAACAAGTCCGTATTCTCTCTCAGTATATTTTACTTCAATGCCAAGTATACCCTTTGAATTATCACTTCTTGAATATTCAATGTATGCGTCAAAAGATGTTTTGTCATCCAAATAATTTTCTTTTGGTTTTGGTGCAAATTCAATTTCTATTCTTTCAATTGTCTGGATAGCATCATTAAAGAATTCATTAAATACGTTTTTGCAAAATGTCTTGTTTAGATTTAGTGGGATGAAGATATTGAAAGGGATATGTTCACTCCTTAACATATTGGAATAAAGAGGCTTGTTGTACTTTCGATATTTTTTTACTGCTTCAAAGATTTGGAAACCCCTGTAGAAATTATTACCAATTTCACCGTCTTCCTTTGTCAGATAGTTGCCATAATTGTCGTATGGTAGATTTAATACTTTGGCTCTGAATCTGGATTGATGAAGTCTTGCTCGTCTAAGAAAACCGGATGGGTCTGTCTTGTCGTCTTCCGGGTATTGTTCTCCTATTTTATTTTGCATTGTCGTGTGGGTTTAAAATATCTACTGGCTTTTATATCAAGTGCTTCTAATTGAATTAGAAAGGACTTACTTTCCGTCTTGACAATATATTTGCAATTCAAATGTAACCCAATGTGGGGCCAAAAACAAATACACACTTCTCTTTACTTATGAGTAAAAATACTGGTTTATCGCATGTGTAAGAAAACAACCAATTAATATCAATTATGTTAATCCAACCAAAAATTGTTTCATTGAAAATCAGCGTTCTACGATTTTGGATTGTCCAGGTTTTAAATTAGAAAAGTCTATTTATGATCAGGTGCGACAGAACCTTTACAGCTAATGCAATGCGGCTATTGCACATACCGTGTGTGTGTTGATTTGCCGATACAGAACAAATTCTCATCGCTGCGCAGAAAGAGTTGTCCTCTAGATATTGCAGGGGATGCGATGAACCGTTCCCCAAGATTGTTGCGTGCCAGAATGTGAGGCTCCCGTCCCGCACGAATCACGAATGTTTCACCAGTTTCACTGACAAAATAGACTTTCCCGTCTGCCGCTGTCGGAGAGGCGAAAAAGACACCGCGCAGCCGTTGCCGCCACACATATTCTCCTGTGCTGGCCTCAACACAAGTCACTATTCCGACTTCACTGGTCATGTAAAGCAGCCCATCGTAATAAAGGATGGATGGGACGTACGATGCGCCGCTTGGCATCCGCCACAAAATGTGGCTTTCCGTAACGTCGCCACGCCCCCCCGGTCGGATGGCCAGGAAGTCGCTGTTGCGATATCCGCGACTCATGTAAATCACACCATCGTGGAACACGGGTGAAGGAATCGGTGTCTGGCGCGGGCTGCCAACATGCCATAACAACTCGCCGTTTACAGGGTTGTAGGCGTCAATGCGTTCGCTGGAGTTGACAATGAGTTCGTCGCTTACTGGCCCGGGCACGACCAGCGGAGTGCTGTGTGAAACCCAGCCGGTACCGCGGTCCTTCTTCCATCGCTCTTTGCCGGTCCTCTTGTCGAGCGCGAGCAGATGCGAAGCCAGACTGTGATCACACAGGAGAATGATCAGATCGTTGTAGAGGACGGGCGAGCTGCCGTGGCCCCACTGAATCTGAAACGGAGAATACTCCTGTCCCAAATGGCGCGTCCAAACCAGGTTGCCTTTCATATCCAGACAGACGATGAGCCCGTTTCCGAACCAGGCATAGAGGTGCTCACCATCGGTGGTCGGCGTTGGCGTGGCCAGGTTGTGTTTTTCGTGAAGTTCAGGAAACGGGCCAGTCGCCAGCACGCGATATTCCCAAAGCTTTCTGCCATTGGATCGATTTAATGCTTCGACTACGAGAAATACTTCGCTGATGTCTGACTGAGGTTCACTGCGACGGCCACCCATAGGATTTTCTTGTACGACCAGAGTCGGATCATCTCGTGCAAGCTGAGGATGCGACCCCTCCCGAACAGCGGCACTGCCAATCTGCGATGTCACAAAGACCCGATCGCTCAAAACGATGGGAGATGAACCGCCCAGCCCGGCCAGCGCGACTTTCCAGACGATGTTGCTATCCACACTCCAATTGGCAGGCAAGTCGGCTTCGGAGGAGACACCATTACTCGAAGGCCCGCGCCATTGCGGCCAGTCTTCTCCAGCCAATTCTCGACCTTCCTCAAAATCAGAATTAAAATCACCCATTATCAATTTATCATGCTGTGAAGAATCACTTGGTATTCCTTCTGTCCGTTCAAGTTGCTTTGGTCCATTCTTGCATGAATTTAGCAATGCTAATCCTAATATCATATAGAGAATCAGTTTTGTTTTCATATCAATTTAGTTTGGTATTATAATTTGCAGTATGTTAGGAAATATTGCTTACTTTCAATGTATAGTGTCGTAGCATCCCGAAGGGTGCTATGCATTATACATATTGTTGTGCGTTCGTACTTTTTAATTTTCAATTTCTATGCCTTTTGAGATAATAAAACTGTATGTCAATAAAAATAGTATAGCGACTCCTAAAATAAGGAATGCGATGCTAAATTCAATCATCTCATTTAATGCAGCATAGATTCTGACACCACTTAATAATGCAACGACAATGATGGTTGGAATGAGAATCCATCTTCGTTCACCAGGTTTTCTGTCAGCTATTAATAATAATATACCCCAAGATATTGCCACTGCTGACATAAGTCCCATTGGATAAACAAATTCAGTCAAACCTACTCTTTCGGGAATTAATACTGATATAGCAATACTAAAATCAGCAATTGCGGCTGTCCAATAACTTACCCGTAACCATATGATTTTTGATTTCATTATCTTTTTCCTTTTTTAATAGTTTAAGATTTTCTATCTGCATGACGCACAACAATTGTATAAACGCCAAAGTAGCGTTTATTTCTGACTTGTGAGTGGTGCAATTTTCGTTGTTTTCGTTGATAAAGTAAATATAGAAAAATTTTGAACCTCCCGGGGGTCTTGTATATTTTAGGATATCCTTATCCCGAAGAGTCTGCAAGGTCCTTTCACTGCATTTAAGAATTCTCAAAGTTTCTTCTTTGTCATCCATTTGCCTGGAGGATTCAGAGAGTGTTTGTTGACTGCAATAAGGTTATCAACTTTCCTGTTAAGCTCGTCTATTTTTTGTAATATACATTCTGTACTCATGATAATCGAAATTTATGGATATATAAATTGCCATGAGCTACAAAATTAGTCAACACCCAGCAGTCAATCCAGGGTTTAATACCAAAATCCTTTCTGCAATTTGAATGAAATCTTTCCGCAACTATTCATAACCGTGTAAGTTTGGAATGGCTTATTTCATTGATTTTCAATACAAGATGGATTTTATTACCCTTTTACAAACCTATCATTAAACTAAATCTGGCAGGTGTACCAAACGGTATACTATTATTGGTAGGGCTTGTAAAGAATTGAATGTGAAGTTAATGCAAAACAGGTTCTGGAGTAGGCAGGACTTTCACGGGATGCAAGTTTTAGTCCGTTCGAGTCGGATCACCCCGACAGCGTTTGCGACTTTTAGAAAAAGTTAGGTGTACATTTTAGTGTACAGTCCAAAAATCAGGATTGTTAATGTACGCTTTTCGGCGCTGTTTCATCTTATCCTAAATAGGATTTTCTCATTCAAAACCTGGACAATCCAAAATCGTGAAACACTGGTTTTCAATAAACTAATCTTTGGCTAGATAAAGGTTTGTTTAGTTCTAAAAATCAGGCTGGAATCAGAATGTAGTCAATTTAATTATCATTTCCGACACTTATAAAAAATTATTCCTGATAAGCTGAACCTTAGATTTTTTTAATAACTAACTTTGGCCGTTTTTTTAGCAAAAACAATTAGAAAGTGGATTATGAATGGGGCTGGTAAGCATCTGGATATTAAAAAACTCTCTTTCACAGGTACAATAGTCACTCTGGGAATAGTTTTTGGAGACATAGGTACAAGTCCTCTGTATGTAATGAATGCTATTGTGACAGGAGGGAAAGAGTTCAATGAGCTTCTTATCTATGGCTCAATGTCCTGCATTTTCTGGACACTGACACTTCAGACTACAATAAAATATATCATCGTTACCCTGAGGGTGAATAACAAGGGAGAAGGTGGCATATTCGCACTTTTCGCTCTTATGAAAAGGAAGACCTCCTGGGCAGCAATATTTACTATGATTGGCGCCAGCGCTCTGTTGGCTGATGGTGTTATAACTCCTGCAATAACAGTTACTTCGTCAATTGAAGGATTACGATTGTATAATCCCGGAATCCCAGTTATAGCAATAGTTCTAATAATCTTCACCGTTTTGTTTTATATGCAGCATTACGGAACAAATGTTATCGGCGAATCATTTGGACCGATCATGATTATCTGGTTTTCAATGCTTGGTATACTAGGATTCTCCCATCTACTACAACACCCTGGTGTATTAAAGGCTTTGAATCCCGTATATGCTTTCAGGTTTCTTACTGAATACCCGGGAGGATTTATCTTGCTGGGTGCCGTTTTCCTTGCTACAACAGGAGCAGAGGCTCTCTACTCCGATCTTGGCCATTGCGGACTTAAGAACATAAGGGTTTCCTGGGTTTTTGTAAAAAGCACTTTATTGCTTAATTATTTTGGACAATGCTCATGGTTGATGATGCATGGGAGTCTTCATAATGATGTAAATCCGTTTTATGGAATTATGCCAGAATGGTTTCTGCTACCGGGGATAATTATTGCTACAGCAGCAGCTATCATTGCCAGTCAGGCTCTTATAAGTGGATCATATACACTGATAAGTGAAGCAATATCACTTAATTTCTGGCCGAAGATCAGTATATCCCATCCTACTTTATTGAAGGGACAGGTATATATCCCTTTTATAAACTGGTTTCTTTGGATAGCATGTAGTATTGTTGTTCTTATGTTCAGGGAATCAGCTAATCTGCAAGCTGCATATGGCCTTTCTATAACAGTAACAATGATCATGACCACGCTGCTTTTGTCATATTAATTATATCAGAAGGGAGTCCAGTACAAATTGGTTTTGCTTCTACTGGTTGTATTTTTGACTATTGAAGGAAGTTTTCTCATGGCAAACCTTCATAAGTTTAGTCATGGTGGATGGTTTACAATTCTACTTGCTGTAATATTCTTTCTGATAATGTATGGTTGGTTTTTCGGAAGAAAATTGAAAAACAGTTATATAACCTTTATTGGCCTTCAAAAATATATTGAATTGTTTAAAGACCTTTCAAAGGATAAATCAGTTCCTAAAACTGCAACTAACCTTGTTTATATCATAAAAGCTAACCTTCCCGACCAGGTAGAATCAAAGGTGATTTCTTCAATATTTCAGAAACAACCAAAACGGGCAGAAACCTACTGGTTTATTCACGTTGACAGGATGGATGAGCCGTATACATTTGAATATAAGGTTACTCATATCATCCCGTTAGTAAAAATGCGGCTGTGGCAATTGGCCTCGCGCCGTACCTTGATAAATTTCTAATGACAACAATAATTTCTTGTACCCTGACAACATACCCCGACGCTCAACCGGCACCGGGACAGTTTTGTTTGACATTAAAATCATGTGGCACCTTGACAGTTTTCGTCGCCGGCCAATTCTTTCATCTTGACACT